>ERZ1699249.195-NODE-196-length-8753-cov-1.808254_pt1 | contig 8753 bp, 7 predicted proteins | sample MGYA00581527_ERZ1699249 | MGnify/ENA primary metagenome ERZ1699249 (study PRJEB42319, sample SAMD00040308) | human oral metagenome | material: saliva | host: Homo sapiens | study: EMG produced TPA metagenomics assembly of PRJDB4115 data set (Metgenomic analysis of... | reverse complement strand
CTATAAGGCTGATAACTAAAAATAAGAAATCTTCTCCCCAACGGTAGTACGAATATCGTTGGGATTTTCTTTATCTCAAAAGCATATATTTTATAGCTACTTGAGATAACTTAATCTATTATACAGACTTTAAGTAATTGTGTCAACAGTTTTGTTGAAAAAAGCGTTAAAATAACTAAAATTAAACTTAGCTGCAATTTGTAATCCTAAACGGCAAATTCGTCCAAATCTTCCATTCTGCAACAAGCAGTATAATATTTTTCGAGACACTCAGGATTAAGAAAACGGCAAGTATAAAACCAAGAATATTCGTCCGTGATGGGGATTTTCACTTCTAAAATGAGGATTAAAAACACATCCTACACCGTGTAATAGTGTAATTCTTCGAAAGTTGTAAGGTGAACTGTTTCAATTTGGGGGAGTTTGGGTTCAGCTTTGAAATTTTGACTGCTTTCGTTGTTCTGGTTTAATTTTCCATAAAATCTCCTTTGCCTTATTGGTGTGTCCATCATAACTCTCTATAGGGGAAGAGTCAAGCACTTTTTCACGAAAACCCCAACGACTTGAAATCGCTGGGGTTAAGGGGCTAGAGTTGGTTAGTTGTTGGACTGCTGGGTGAGGTGTGTACATTATAATCAACTTGTGTTAAACAAAAAAGAGGCTCACACCTCTTTTTCTTATTTCTTTTTCCGATTTAATACGGCATTGAGGACAATGGCGAGTAGGCTGGCTACGACGATTCCGTTTGAGAAGAACATTTGGAAGGCTGTCGGCATGCTGACAAAGAGATTACTGTTATTGAGTCCGACACCTGCAGCGATTGAAACAGCTGCGATGAGGAAGTTATGTTCATTGTTAGCAAAGTCAACACGGGCAAGGATTTGCATCCCTTGAATGGATACAAAACCAAACATCACCAGCATGGCACCACCAAGGACAGGGCTCGGAATGATTTGTGCAAGGGCACCAAACTTAGGAAGAAGTCCAAGGAGAACCAGGAAACCAGCTGCGTAGTAGATTGGCAGACGAGTCTTGATACCTGATAATTTAACCAAACCAACGTTTTGTGAAAATCCTGTGTAAGGGAAGGTGTTAAAGATTCCTCCGAGAAGTACGGCCAAACCTTCTGCGCGGTAACCGTTGCGAAGGCGCGTGCTGTTGATTGGGTCTTTCGTGATATCAGACAAGGCTAGGTAAACACCAGTCGACTCAACCATAGACACCGTTGCGATGATACACATCATGACAATAGATGAGATTTCAAAGGTTGGCATCCCAAAGTAGAGTGGAGTTGGGACATGGACAAGTGGTGCTGCTGCAACAGGAGAGAAGTCCACCAAGCCCATGCTAGCAGCGATGGCAGTTCCGACAACCAGTCCAATCAAAATGGAGATCGACTTGATAAATCCTTTGGTAAAGATGTTAATCAAGAGGATAATCAGTACAGTGATCGCTGCAAGTAAGAGACTTTGACCAGTTGGCTCTGGAACGTTATTTCCCATATTTCCAATAGCGACAGGAATCAAGGTTAAACCAATCGTGGTAATAACAGAACCTGTTACGATAGATGGGAAGAGATTGGCCACTTTTGAGAAGATGCCTGAAACAAGAACCACGTAAATCCCTGATGCGATAAGGGCGCCAAACATAGCGCCACTACCATGGCTTTGTCCAATCATAATCAAGGGAGCGACCGACTGGAAGGCAACTCCGAGAACGACTGGGAGTCCAATTCCAAAGTATTTGTTGAGTTGGAGTTGGAGGAAGGTTGCCACCCCACACATGAAGATATCTGTGGAAATCAGATAGGTCAACTGCTCAGTTGAATAGCCAAGGGCTGTCGCAATCATGATGGGAACTAGGATAGATCCTGAGTACATGGCTAGTAAGTGCTGCAAGCCAAGAATGGCTGCTTGCGAGTGTTTTTCTTGAGTTTGCATTAGAGATCTGCCTCCTTAAATACGACCTGACCATTTTCAAAACGATCCAAACGAGCAAGTGATAGGACGGGGTAACCTGCTTTTTCAAGCAAATCACGACCATCTTGGAAGGATTTTTCAATCACAATACCGATAGCTTCGACTGTGGCACCAGCTTGTTCGATGATTTGAATCAAACCTTTAGCTGCTTGACCATTAGCAAGGAAATCATCAATAATCAAGACCTTGTCCTCTGGTGAGAGGAATTTTCCAGCGATAGAAACGGTGCTGGTTACCTGCTTGGTAAAGGAGTAAACTTCGGCAGTTAAGATACCTTCGTTCATAGTGATGTTTTTAGCTTTTTTAGCGAAAATCATGGGAACATTTAAGGCTTCAGCTGTAAAAACAGCTGGGGCAATACCCGACGCTTCAATGGTTACGACCTTGGTAATGCCAGCAGAAGCAAATTTTTCCGCAAAAACCTTACCAATTTCTCGCATCAAGCTAAAGTCAACTTGGTGGGTTAAAAAGGAATCTACCTTGAGGATGTTATCACCCAAGATATGCCCATCCTTGAGGATGCGCTCTTCTAATAATTTCATAAGACCTCCTAAAGTCTAAAAGCCAATTTACTTGTTGGTTAAATGGTTTCTATAGTGCTCCAGTTTGCTAGTACTATATATTTGATAAAACTAGTACGAGCGAAGCGAGTCTTATCAAATATTTCCCGTTGTAGTGGTATCATAGACAATAATCTTGTTATTGTCTATGACGGGATTTTTGAGACTTTTGGCTCAAAAATTAGGAATGAAATTCCGAAGGAAGTTGCTCCCGTCCGCACTAATTAAGGGAAATATTAAAAATATTCAAAAAGGACCTACTTAATCTCTAAGCAAGTCCCCGAAATAGGCATGGCGAAAAAGGCCATACCTCATTTCTGACTTACTTATTGTTAGGTGTTCCGGCACCTTGTAGAAACGTCGTGCCAATTCACGACATAAACAAGTAAAATGATATTCAATTTTAAATAGGCTTGAGCCAATGTTCTCATTTTACACTAAATAACTTTAGAAATCAAATATTTTGTTAGTGTTTTTGTTTTAAAAACGAACAAATATAAGAAAAGCGGACAAAGATTAACTTATTGGCTAACATTTATACTCAATGAAAATCAAAGAGCAAACTAGGAAGCTAGCCGCAGGCTGTACTTGAGTACGGTAAGGCGACGCTGACGTGGTTTGAATTTGATTTTCGAAGAGTATTAGAAGATTTTTTCATCATAAAAGGGCATATTATTAGGTTTTTAAACGCCTGACAATATGCCTCTTTCTAACTTTAAAGACTTTTTCCCAATCTTTATTATTCTACTCGCTAAATCTTAAAAAATAGCCATCTGGATCCAAAACTGCAAATTCATGTGGATAGATATAATGATCCCCAACACGAAACTTTCTTTTGGTTAAGGGACGATAAATAGGATAGTTTGCTTCCAGCAGTTTTTGGTGGAGCTGAGGAACATCTGCAATGCCAAAGGAAATATTGACACCGCGCCCGAAAGGATAGGTCAGCTGAGCTAATTCTTCTGCGCTGCCTTCTTCTAGCATAAGTTGGCAGTCTTCAAGCGAGAGGAAGAGAAATTTCTCCTCTGGACGCTCGTATTCGACAGAGAATTCTAGCAGGTCGCAGTAGAAGTGGCGTGATTTTTCGATGTCAGATACTACAAATTCAGGAATGACAGCTTGATAGTCCATTCGTTTTCTCCTTAGAGTTCAATCTCCAAGACAATGGGTGTATGGTCTTGGCGAGCTCCTGAGTCAATCATATCAGACTTGGTCACCTTGTCTGCGAGACGGTTACTTGTGAGCCAGTAGTCGATTCTCCAGCCTGTATTGTTGATTTTAGAAGTTTTGCTGCGTTGTGCCCACCAAGTGTAGCGTTCTGGGACATCACCATGAATGTGGCGGAAGGTATCCGTAAATCCAGTTGCCAAAAGGTTGGTAAATCCAGCACGTTCCTCGTCGGTAAATCCAGGTGAACGGCGGTTGCTAGCAGGATTTGCAAGGTCGATTTCATTGTGGGCTACGTTATAGTCACCGGTCGCAAGGACTGGCTTTTCTTTGTCTAGTTCAGCCAAGTACTCCGCATATTTGACATCCCAGACTTGACGTTCTTCCAAGCGTTTGAGTCCATCGCCAGCATTTGGTGTGTAAACTTGGGTTACGAAAAATTCATCAAATTCTAGAGTAATGATACGGCCTTCCAAGTCCATGGTAGAAGGGGCACCGATTTCTGGGAAAGTGACAGTGGGTGTGAGTTCTTTCTTATAGAGGAACATAGTACCAGCATAGCCTTTACGGGCAGGTTCTTGGGAAGAGCGCCACGTATTTTCGTAGCCTGGGAAGAGCTCAGCTAAAATTTCCAAGTGTTTTTTAGTAGGACCCTTGGCAGAAAGCTTGGTTTCTTGGATAGCGATGATATCAGCATTTTCAGCGACCAAGGTTTGTAGTACTTCTTGGGACAATTTGGCACGAGCTGAGTCACTAGTTAGGGCAGCATTGAGGGAATCAATATTCCATGAGATAAGTTTCATAAAGTTACCTTTTTCATTCAGATTATAGATTTTATTATACCAAAAAAAGGTCTATTTCCCCAACGTATGGCTTGAAAAATCACTCTCTTTCGTTTATAATTAAGAATGATTTTATGAAAGGGAGTGAAAATAAATGAAATTTTACTCATATGACTATGTACTTAGCCAAATCAGTCAGCAAAATGGCATCATGATTGGCTTTGGAATTGTTCTCCTAGCTATCACAGGATTTTTTGCCTTTAAGGCCTATCGAGATAAAAAGGGGACTAAGTTTCGGGAATTGGTCATGATTTTGGCCTTGACCTTGGTGGCCATGCTTTTGGTGACAATCTCAAAATACCAGACCAATCAAGCCTCTAACAACCAATTTCAAACTTCACTTCATTTCATAGAGGTTGTTTCCAAAGACTTGGGAGTGGATAAATCAGAAGTTTATGTCAATACTTCTGCAGCCACTGATGGAGCACTTATCAAGGTAGGTTCAAATTTCTATCGTGCCATGAACGGGAGCCAACCAGACAAGTATCTTTTAGAGAAATTAGAATTGCATCAAACAGACGCTATTGAATTGGTGGAGGTAAACAAATGACACTCAATTATATGGAAATTTTAATCAAACTGGCCTTGGGGCTCTTCTCGCTTGTTTTTGTTATCAATGTGACAGGAAAGGGGAACCTAGCACCTAACTCTGCGACAGACCAAATTCAGAACTATGTTCTTGGTGGTATCATCGGTGGGGTAATTTACAATAGTTCAATCAGTATCCTGCAATACGCAGTGATTTTGATGATGTGGACGATTTTGGTTTTGACCCTAAAGTGGCTCAATAACAATGTTCGCTTTGTCAAACGCTTGATTGATGGGAAACCAACTCTCCTCATCAAAAATGGGCAGATTGACCCAGAAGCCTGTCGTTCAGTTGGCTTGTCTGCATCGGATGTAGCCCTCAAACTTCGTAGCCAAGGGATTTTCCAGATGAAGCAAGTTAAACGAGCTGTGCAAGAACAAAATGGCCAACTCATCGTGGTTCAAATGGGAGATGAAAATCCTAAGTATCCAGTTGTGACTGACGGTGTGATCCAAGTCGATGTCTTGGAGTCGATTGGTCGTAACGAAGAGTGGTTGCTTGATAACCTCAGCAAGCAAGGGCATGACAATGTAGCCAATATCTTTATCGCTGAGTATGACAAGGGTGCGGTCACAGTCGTAACCTATGAATAAGAAAAACCTGGGGTCTTGGCCTCAGGTTTCTATTTGCAATCAGAAAGGGATTTTATGTCCATTATTCAAAAACTTTGGTGGTTTTTCAAGTTAGAAAAACGCCGTTATCTAGTCGGAATTGTGGCCCTGGTCTTGGTTTCCGTCCTCAATCTCATTCCCCCCATGGTCATGGGGCGGGTCATTGATGCTATCACATCGGGACAATTAACCCAGCAGGACCTCCTTCTTGACTTATTTTATTTGCTTCTTGCAGCCTTTGGGATGTACTATCTGCGCTATGTTTGGCGTATGTATATCCTTGGGACTTCTTATCGTCTGGGACAGATTATGCGGTCTCGCTTGTTTGAGCATTTCACAAAAATGCCTCCAGCCTTTTATCAGACCTATCGTACAGGGGACCTGATGGCACACGCTACAAATGATATCAATGCCCTAACGCGTCTGGCAGGGGGTGGTGTTATGTCTGCCGTGGATGCCTCTATCACGGCTTTAGTGACCTTGATGACCATGCTCTTTAGCATTTCGTGGCAAATGACCCTAGTTGCCATTTTACCCTTACCTTTCATGGCTTATGCGACCAGTCGTTTAGGTAGAAAGACTCATAAGGCCTTTGGTGAATCACAAGCTGCCTTTTCTGAACTCAATAACAAGGTGCAGGAGTCCGTATCAGGTATTAAAGTGACCAAGTCTTTCGGGTACCAGGCGGACGAGCTCAAGTCCTTTCAGGCAGTCAATGAATTGACCTTCCAAAAGAATCTCCAAACCATGAGATACGATAGTCTCTTTGACCCTATGGTTCTCTTATTTGTTGGTTCATCCTATGTGTTAACCCTCTTGGTCGGCTCCTTGATGGTTCAGGAGGGACAGATTACAGTTGGTAATCTAGTTACCTTTATCAGCTACTTGGATATGCTAGTTTGGCCTCTTATGGCCATCGGCTTCCTCTTTAATATTACTCAGCGAGGGAAAGTTTCCTACCAGCGGATTGAGGAACTTTTGTCTCAGGAATCACCTGTACAAGACCCTGAGTTTCCTCTAGACAGTATTGAAAATGGGCGCTTGCAGTATGCCATTGATAGTTTTGCATTTGAAAATGAGGAAACACTGACAAATGTTCACTTTAGTTTGGAAAAAGGGCAAACATTGGGATTAGTTGGTCAGACAGGCTCTGGGAAAACGTCCTTGATTAAACTCCTCTTGCGTGAATACGATGTGGATAAGGGAGCCATTTATCTGAATGGCCACGATATTCGTGACTATCGTCTGACAGACCTTCGCAGTCTCATGGGCTATGTCCCTCAGGACCAGTTTCTCTTTGCGACTTCAATCTTAGACAATATTCGCTTTGGCAATCCTAAACTGCCTCTTTCAGCGGTCGAGGAAGCGACCAAGCTAGCACAAGTTTACCAAGACATTGTAGTCATGCCTCAGGGATTTGATACGTTGATTGGTGAAAAGGGAGTCAGTCTTTCTGGAGGTCAAAAGCAGCGTCTGGCCATGAGTCGGGCTATGATTTTAGACCCTGATATCTTGATTTTGGATGATTCTTTGTCAGCTGTGGATGCCAAGACAGAGTATGCGATTATCGACAATCTCAAGGAAACGCGAAAGGACAAGACAACCATTATTACGGCTCATCGCCTGAGTGCAGTTGTCCATGCAGATTTGATTTTAGTCCTGCAAAATGGTCAAATCATCGAACGAGGCAGGCATGAAGACTTGCTAGCTTTGGATGGCTGGTATGCCCAAACCTACCAGTCTCAGCAGCTGGAAATGAAAGGAGAAGAAGATGCAGAATAAGAAAGAACAATGGGCTGTATTGAAGCGCTTGATGTCTTATCTCAAGCCCTATGGACTCCTGACCTTTTTGGCACTCAGTTTTCTCCTAGCGACGACGGTCATTAAAAGTGTCATTCCCCTTGTGGCTTCCCACTTTATCGACCAGTATCTGAGTAATCTCAACCAACTCGCTGTGACCGTTTTGCTGGCCTACTATGGTCTCTATATATTACAAACTCTGGTCCAGTATGTCGGCAATCTTCTCTTTGCGCGCGTGTCCTACAGTATTGTTAGGGATATTCGTCGGGATGCCTTTGCCAATATGGAAAAGCTGGGCATGTCTTATTTTGACAAGACGCCAGCAGGCTCTATCGTCTCTCGTTTGACAAATGATACCGAGACCATCAGTGATATGTTTTCAGGGATTTTATCTAGCTTTATCTCAGCAGTTTTCATCTTTCTGACAACTCTTTATACCATGTTGGTGTTGGATTTTCGTTTGACAGCATTAGTCTTGCTCTTTCTCCCCTTGATTTTCCTTTTGGTCAATCTCTATCGGAAAAAATCCGTCAAGATTATTGAAAAAACTAGAAGTCTCTTGTCAGATATCAATAGTAAGCTGGCAGAAAATATCGAAGGAATTAGTATTATCCAGGCCTTTAATCAAGAGAAGCGCCTACAGTCAGAGTTTGATGAAATCAACCAAGAACACTTGGTCTATGCCAACCGTTCTGTAGCCTTGGATGCCCTCTTTTTGCGCCCTGCCATGAGTTTGCTGAAACTTTTAGGTTATGCTGTCTTGATGGCCTATTTTGGCTATCGTGGACTTTATCTGGGAATAACTGCCGGGACCATGTATGCCTTTATCCAGTATATCAATCGCCTCTTTGATCCCTTGATTGAGGTGACGCAAAACTTTTCAACTCTTCAAACCTCTATGGTTTCTGCAGGCCGTGTATTTGCCTTGATTGACGAGAGAACCTATGAGCCTCTTTAAGAAAATGGACAGGCCGTGATCAAAGAAGGCAATATCCGTTTTTAACATGTGTGTTTCTCATATGACTGCAAACACCAGATTCTGGATGATATTTCCTTGTCGGTTAACAAGGGTGAGACCATTGCCTTTGTAGGTCATACATGTTCTGGGAAATCTTCGATCATCAATGTACTCATGCGATTTTATGAAGTTCAATCAGGAAGAGTTCTCTTGGATGGTGTGGATATTAGAGAAGACAGTCAGGAAG
>ERZ1699249.192-NODE-193-length-8806-cov-2.418942_pt1 | contig 8806 bp, 8 predicted proteins | sample MGYA00581527_ERZ1699249 | MGnify/ENA primary metagenome ERZ1699249 (study PRJEB42319, sample SAMD00040308) | human oral metagenome | material: saliva | host: Homo sapiens | study: EMG produced TPA metagenomics assembly of PRJDB4115 data set (Metgenomic analysis of... | reverse complement strand
TGTTGTGTGGTGCGATTCTTGGTGTCTGTGTGCTCGGCGTACCGAAGTGCTCCATCAATTGCGCATTTAATTCTGTTGTTAGATAAAGGTGTGATGGTGATAATGCCTCATAATTCCAACGATGGTAATGCAAAGTGTGAAAGGGTGGGAGGGTAAGTACGTTCGAAATTTAGTTGGGTATTGCCCGTGAGGGGGATGGGCCGCGATCAGGGGTTTCGGGCGCCAGAACTTTGCGCGGCGTGGGCCACGGGCATAGAATGATAACGATTCTCATTCATATTCACGTGCGAAGCACCTAGAGGACCCTCTCATGAACCCCACGAAGTACCGGAACCCGGGCCGCGAAGCTGCCCGGGCTTTCGCCGCCATGGCCCTCGCGGCCACCTCCTTCCTCGTTCCCGGAGCGGCACACGCCGCCGACGAGGCCACCACCGACACCGCGGACGCGGTAACGACAGAGGAGGCCACCGAGGCCACCGCAGACGCAGCCACGGCCTCGTCCGTGGCCACGGTGCCCGGATACCGCCTCGGCGAAATCCCCCCAATCCCCCTCTTCTCCCTTCCCGCTATCGACGTCTTTGCCTTCAACGCTGACAAGTCCGTCATCGATTCCGCTTCTTCGCAGCTGGCCTCCGTCGAGGGCGTGACCGTCTCGCCCGCCAAGTGCGATGGCTCGTCCCTGATCTCGGGATCCACGGTCTTCGGCGGCGACGGATCGGCCGTCTCCTCCTCCGCTGGCAGCACCGTCGTCAACGGCGGCGACGGCTCCGGCGTCATTACCGAAGGCTCCACGACCATCACCTACGCGGGCGACGGCTCGGGAACCTACACGAACATGACGACGATGCTCACCATCACCGTCGACGCCGACGGCTCCGGCACCTACACGACCCCGTCAACGACCTTCACGCTGGACGGCAAGGGTCAGGGCACCTACACCGACACCGCCTCCGGCGAGACAATCACCAACAACGGCGACGGCTCCGGCACGCACACCACGCGCACCGTCACCGTCATCAACAACGGCGACGGCACCGGCAGCTACACGGGCCCGTCCCTGACCATCATCAACAACGGCGACGGCACCGCCCAGGTCAACGGCCAGACCATCAAGGACGCGCCGAAGGTTGACAAGGCCGCCAAGCTCGGCAAGTTCCCGCCCGTCGAATCCCTCAAGCCCGTCGAATCCTGTGGCACGCTCATCACCCTGGAGGACGGCGTCCTCTTCGACTTCGGCAAGTCTGAGATCCGTTCCGACGCCTCGCAGACCCTCAAGAAGCTCGCGGACGTGCTCAACAACGCGAAGGTCCCCGCTGCCCACATCTACGGGCACACCGACTCCATCTCGGACGAAGCCTTCAACCAGCAGCTCTCCGAGGCACGCGCGAACGCCGTGTCCGGCGAACTAAAGAAGGACGGCGTCACCGCGACGATGGACGCCACCGGTTACGGCGAGTCCAAGCCCGTGGCCCCCAACGAGAACGCGGACGGCTCCGACAACCCCGCCGGTCGCGCGCTCAACCGCCGCGTCGAAATCTTCATCCCCGCTTTCTAGTACCCTGACCAAGGTTTAACCTCGATCCAACGAAAGGGAGACACCATGTCCATCAAGTCCCTCCTCCCCGCCGCTGCCGCCGTGGCCGTGGCAGCCCTGGCCCTGACCGGCTGCACCCAGAACAACGCCGCCCCGGCCGAGTCCTCTTCCCCCGCAGCGCCCGCCGCCACCTCCGCGCCCGCTGGCTCCTCCTCCGAGGCCCCCGCTGGCTCCGGCGAGGCCCCCGCTCCCTCCTCCCAGGCCCCCGCGGCTGCTCCCACGGCCGCCGCCCAGGACGCCGCGGGCACCCTGACCGTCAACGAGTCCAACGAGCACGTGTCCGTGCCCGCGGGCACCACCATGATCATCGTCAACGGTTCCAACAACCACATTGACGGCGGCGCACTCGCCGAGATCACCGTTTCCGGCTCCAACAACGCCATCGACGTTGAGTCCGTGCAGCACGTGTCCCTCACCGGCTCGAACAACGCCATCGAGTACAAGAAGGGCAACGCCCCTCAGGTCAGCGACATGGGCGCGAATAACGAAGTCTCTATGGGCGACTGAGACAGCAACACTAATCGGGGGGTGCAGGTTATCCTGCACCCCCCGATTAGTGTGTATCGATCAGGCATGCGCCTTGCGGTAGGCCTCGACGATCGGGGCGGGAATACGACCGCGATCAGAAACATCCATGCCCTGTGCCTGCGCCCACGTGCGAATCTTCGCGTTCTCGAGGCGCTGGTTCGGGTTACCCGCATTGCCGCGGCGGCGGGTCGAGCCAACCTTACGACCAGCCTTAATGTAGGGCTGAATAGCCTCGGCGAATTCCTCGAAATGCTCGCGGTTCAGATCAATCTCGTACGAGGCGCCATTAAAGGCGAAACGCACGGTCTGATCGGCGGGCGAACCGTCGAAATCGTCGACAACTTCCACGACCTTCGTCGTCTTCTTCATGATCTATTCCTCCTGAGGGATCAAGAATTCCACATTCCAACCATCAGCGGAATTCATATTAATTAGAATAACGCAATACCCACTCCCTTTCTCATTATTCACATTCCATGTCAAACGTGACTTATATAGCACCGATTGATAGCTACCGGTAATTGAAAGTTATACTCGTCATCAGACGCACGAGGCTGGGGAGGCCACGCGACTCACCCAACGAGACGAGGAGACACAGTGAGCGGAGCACACCACCACCGAGCGGCGGCATGGGAGCTCTACTTCACCACCACGGCTCGCCTCACCGAACGCATCGAAGCCGCCCTCAAATGCCAAGCGGGCCTCTCCATGCCCGAATACTCCGTCCTCCTCATGACCGACCGCGCGGGCGAGGCTGGCATCCGCCCCTCCATCCTGGCGCACAGAGTCGTCTTCTCGCGCTCGCGCCTCACCCACACGATGAAGCGCCTCGAATCGCGCGGACTCGTCTCCCGCCGCCCCTGTCAGGGCGACGGACGCGGAGGCCTCGTCTTCCTGACCGAGGCCGGCAAGCAGCTCTTCGACGAGGCCGCCCTCGTCCAGCGCGACGTCATCCGCCGCCTCTTCCTCGACGACATCACGCCCGAGGAAATCGACATGCTCACCGGAATGTTCACCCGCATCAGCGCGCGCATCGACGCCGCCACCCCATGCCCGTGACAACCCGTCGCTTTGCGGTCGCAACCCTGGCCACCGGGGTCATCGCAGGCCTCGTCGGCCTGGCGTGCATCCACCTGCTCCACTGGATCCAGGCCCTTGCCTGGGACATGCACACGGGCACACTGCTCGACGCCGCGAGCGCCGTCTCCCCCACGCGCCGCGTCCTCGTCCTCACGCTCGGCGGACTCATCGGCGCCCTCTCGTGGTTCCTCCTCTTCCGTCGCAACAAGGCCATCACATCCGTATCTGCCGCCGTGGGGGGCACGCCAATGCCCCCACTCCGCGCCACCTGGCACGCCCTGACCCAGGTCCTCATCGTGAGCCTGGGCGCGTCCGTCGGACGCGAGGTCGCCCCGCGCGAAATGGCCGCCGCCTTCGCGGCCGCAGCCGCCGACCGACTCAGCCTGACCCCCGAAGACCGGCGCATCATCGTCGCATGCGGCGCAGGCGCTGGCCTGGCCGCCGTCTACTCGATCCCCCTATCGGGCGCGATCTACACCCTCGAGATCCTCCTCGTGTCCCGCTCGACGCGCGCGGTCGCCCCCACGTTCCTCACCACCGGGATCGCCGTCCTCATCTCCACGGGATTCACGAGGCCCGCGCCCTTTGATAGCGTCCCCACCCTCACGCCGTCCCTGTCCCTGACCGTCTTCGCGGCCCTCGCCGGGCCCCTCCTCGGCGCCGCCGGGTGGGCGTTCAAGCAGGCCGTCGCGCGCGTCAGTGCCGACCGACCCCGCGACTGGCGACTGCTCGTGGCGCTTCCCATGGCCTCGTTCCTCGTTGGCATCATCGCCGAGTGGGTCCCCTCGGTGCTCGGCAACGGGCAGGCCAGCGCCCAGACCCAATTCGACGCGACATGGGCGGCCGGGGCTGGCCTCGGCGTCGCTGCGCTGGTGCTCGCCGCCAAGACGCTGACAACCTTCCTGACGATCCGCGCCGGAGGCTGGGGCGGCGTCCTCACGCCCGCCGTCGCACTGGGCGCCGGCATCGGGGCCGTCATCGGCCTGCCGTGGGCAGCCGCCTGGCCCGGCTCCGAGGTGGCCGCCTTCGCCTTCATCGGGGCGGCCGCGTTCCTCGGCGCGTCCATGAACGCGCCTTTCACCGGCCTGATCCTGGTCATCGAGTTCACCGCGCAGGGGCCCACGATCCTCGTGCCCACCGCCCTCGCCGTCGGCGGAGCCACCGCGGCCACGGCCTGGCTGACCCGCCGCACCCGCCCGGGCGCATAACCTGCACCAGGCTCTGGGGGCCCGCCGATTGCCCGCACCCGCTGACCCGCCGCACCCGCTGACCCGCCGCAACCACTGACCCGCCGCAACCACTGACCCGCCGCACCCGACCTAGAGAATAGTTCCCCAACAATGTCGCACGTAATTCCCTCAACACTATTTCAAACATTGAATTCACAGCGTTGGAATTGCAACGTTTTCTTGCATAACTAAAAACTGACCCAATTAAATTACGTGCGAGATTTGTGGGTAAGGCACCAGTGAGCACCAGAGCGGCACCAGTGGGCACCAGCGCGGCATCAGATCTGCGCGAGCGCCTGATCCAAGTCCGCAATCAGATCCTGCGCGTCCTCCAGGCCGACCGCGAGGCGCAGGAGCGTGCCGGGCACTCCACCCACGCCGCCGACGCGCGTCGAGTGGGTCATGATCGCCGGGTGTTCGATGAGGGACTCGGGCGCGCCCAGGGACGCGGCCAGAGCGAAGATGCGCGTGCGCGTCGTCAGCTCGAGCGCCGCTTCCTCCGTGGCGACCTGGAAGGAGAGGACCCCGCCCGCGCCACTCGGATTCTGCCGCTCCGCGAGCTCATACCCCGGGTCCGAGGCCAGCCCCGGATAGTGGACCGCGCTCACCTTGGGGTGGGTGGCCAGGAACTCGGCAACCTTCTGCGCGTTCTTACAGTGGCGCTCCACGCGCAGGGCCAGGGTTTTCAGGCCGCGGTGGGCCAGGTACGTGTCGCGCGGGGACGGCACGTGCCCGAGGGCCATCTGCAGCTTCACGGCCTCGGCGGCCGCGTCGCGCTCACCGAAGAAGGGCTCGACGTGCGCGGGCAGCTCCAGGCCATCGCGCAGGATGAACGCACCGCCGACCACGTCGGAGTGGCCGCCCACGTACTTGGTCGTCGAGTGCACGACGACGTCCGCGCCCAGCTCGAGGGGGCGCTGCAGGACCGGCGTGGCGAAGGTGTTGTCCACGATCAGCAGGCCGCCGACCTCGTGCGTGAGGGCAGCGACGGCCTCGATATCCGTGACCAGCAGGAACGGGTTCGAGGGGGTCTCCACCCACACGATCTGGGGGCGCGAACCACGGATCACACGCTCGGCCTCGGCCAGGTCGGTCAGGTCCGCCGCCTCGGAGGTGATGCCCTCGGCGGGCTTGATGACGCTCAGGAGCTTGTGGGTGCCGCCGTACACGTCGGTCGAGTGCACGACGTGGTCGCCGGGGCGCGCCAGCAGGCGGATCACCGTGTCCTCGGCGCTCATGCCCGACGGGAACGCGAAGCCGTGCGTCGCCCCCTCCAGGGCCGCGAGCGCACCCGCGAACGCGTTGGTCGTCGGGTTGCCGCAGCGCCCATACTCATATCCGCTGCGCAGCTCGCCGGGCCGATCCTGCACGAACGTCGATGCGACGTGAATCGGAGGCACCACGTCGCCCGTGATGGGGTCGGGGTCGAACCCGGCGTGGATGGCCAGCGTGGAAAAGGTCGTACAGTCAGGCGTGCTCATACCGTCACGGTACGAGGCCTGGGCCACCTCGCGCTTACGGGCGCCACCGAGCGGTCAATTGTGACAGCGCGCGCCTACACCCAGCCGGCGAGGGCGATGCGCGCCTGCTCCTCCAGGGACGCGACCGCGCCCTCGGAGTCATTGCCCCACGGCACGTAGTGGAAGTCCCCTCCCCCGGCCTCGACGAAGGTCTCGCGGTTGAGCTGGTCGATCTCCTCGAGCGTCTCCAGGCAATCCGCCATGAAGCCCGGGCAGATGACGTCCACGCGCGGGCACTTCGCGGCGCCCAGCTCGGTCATCTCCTCGATCGTCTGTGGGCCCAGCCACTCGGCTCGACCAAACACGGACTGGAAGGTGGCCGTCAGGGACCCCATCGCTAGGCCCAAGCGCGACTCGAGGGCGGCGACCGTGTGGCGGCACTCGGCGCGGTAGGGGTCCCCGGCCTCGTCCATGGCCACCGGGATCGAATGGAAGGACACGACGACGCGGTCCCCCGTCAGGAAGTTCGGGCGACCCACGCGCGCCCAGTGTGCCTCGAGCGCGGTGGCGAGCGCCTCGATGTACGCGGGGGCGGCGGGGAAGGACCGGTGCAGGCGCAGCTCGAAGCCGTCGCGGTTGCGGCCGATCCACTGGGCGACCGCGTCGTTGATCGACGTCACCGTCGAGGCCGCGTACTGCGGGTAGGCGGGCAGGATCGCCACGCGGCGCACCCCCTCGGCGTGCAGGCGGTCCAGGACCGAGCCGATGGAGGGCTGTCCGTAGCGCATCGCGACCTCGACGCGCACGCCCGGCAGGCACTCGTCGAGGAGTCGGGCCTGCTCGCGGGTGTAGTGCATGAGCGGCGAGCCCTCGTCCATCCAGATGCTGCGGTACTTGCCGGCAACCTCGCGCGGTCGGACCCGCAGGATGATGCCCTCCAGGATGGGCTTCCACAGGAGCGGGCTCATCTCGATGACGCGGCGGTCGGAGAGGAACTCACGCAGGAAGGCGCGCACCGGGCCGGACTCGGGAGCGGTCGGCGTCCCCAGGTTGACCAGGACGAGGGCGGGCTGCGCCTCGCCATGGTGCGCATGGATTGACGTCGAGGTGGTGGTTGCTGCTTCCTGGGAGTTCGTCACGCCACCAGCCTAATGTTCGTGTCAGTGCGTGTCGCTGACGCTGTGTCACCTCCCGGGATGCCGCGCAGCCGTGCGTGTTGTCGGCGGGTTAAGGAACGGACGAGGCCATGGCCGGCTTCGTCGGGTCACCGCCGCGAGGGGTCGACGTCCGATGTCGCCACGCGTTGCCCGGCCGCGTATGGACGAGGGTGCCCCGCCTGAGAGACAGGCGGGGCACCCTCGCGTTATTCAAGCAACTTGTGCGGCTCGCGCCCTCCTCGCGGAGGCGTGCGGCTCAGGCCTGGCCGTTCTGCGAACGGATGAACCACGCCTGCTGCTCGAAGCGGCGAATGTAGTCGTTGAGGATGTCGGCGGAGGCGGAATCCTCGGCGTCGACCTTCTCGTGCACGTCGCGCATGGTGCCGACGGTCGCGTTGATGGCGGCGACGGCGAGCTCCTCGGCGTCATCGGTCTTGACGAGCGTCTCGGGGACGGTCGGGAGGGTGTTGCGCTGGGCGACGACCTCGGGCAGGCCGTTGGGGACGACCTGGAGGGCGCGCATGCGCTCGGCGATCTCGTCGGATGCCTCGCGGGCGATGTCAACGACATCGTCAAGGTACAGGTGGAGCGAGCGGAAGCCCTCGCCCGTGATGTTCCAGTGCAGCTGCTTGCCCACGAGGGACAGAGCGGTCACGTCGGTGAGGACCTTCTGCAGGTTGCCTGCGAGAACGTCGGAAGCCTTGAAACCAGTGGACTCAACGGTCATGATGAATCTCCTCTACGTATCATTTCGGTGCGGGGTTGGCCCTTGTGGGGCCGTGCCCTTCAGACACATCCATGATGGTCCCTTGGTCCCACAATTTCTAGCGCTGTCCACTGTTTAGTCAAATGTTTCACGATACTGTCAAACTTGGGAATAGAGCCGTCGTTTTAGACGTTTTTACGTCATTGGGACTTTTGCCCTATGGGATAGGATCGCCTTACCAATCTTCGCCGAGGTTACGGTTGCCTCATACGGTCGGGCACCGCCTCGGGCCTGTGGGCGGCGGCAGGTATCACTCACACCGTCAGGTCGAGCGCGCATGCCCCATGCCCATATGGGTGGCGTTGGGGGACGACGCCGTTGCAGAGCATCGCAGGCACATCCCATGCCCGTGCGGGCAGAAAGCATCGACAAACCGGAGAAGAACCGTCAATCTGGATAGGTTACGGCGTTCTGGATAGGAAAATAACCTGTCCAGAAGAGTAGCTCCCATCCAGAACGCAACTTCCCATCCAGAACATGCGAACCAACCTAATGCGAGGCCACGGATCGAACCAGTTCCGTTCTTTCACGGATAGGTTACGACGATGCGGATAGGTTATCGCCACGCGGATAGGTTAATAAGCTATCCGCATGCTCATAACCTATCCATACCGCAATAACCTATCCGCGTACGCGTCCGGTTTCGTCGGCATGGAGGGCGGCAATGCACGGGACGGGACGGCCGCAGTGCCGCTGGGTGTTTCTGGGCGTGTTCAATTGTCTGTGTATCCGTCATTTTGTTTGAAAGGATTGATGCATGATGAATGATGATGATGTTGTTGTGGCTCGCGCTAGTGGGCGTGAGACGGTGGAGGAGCTTCGCAACTCGGGGGCGTTGGATGCGTTGTTTGAGCGTCTTGATGCCGGCGAGATCGAGATGACGGGCAGCCAGGGCTTGTTGCCCGCGTTGCTCAAGGAGGCCTTGGAGCGCGGGTTGGCCGCGGAGCTGACCCAGCACCTGGGGTATGAGAAGGGCCAGACCAGCACCCAGG
>ERZ1699249.188-NODE-189-length-8869-cov-2.104324_pt1 | contig 8869 bp, 10 predicted proteins | sample MGYA00581527_ERZ1699249 | MGnify/ENA primary metagenome ERZ1699249 (study PRJEB42319, sample SAMD00040308) | human oral metagenome | material: saliva | host: Homo sapiens | study: EMG produced TPA metagenomics assembly of PRJDB4115 data set (Metgenomic analysis of... | reverse complement strand
ATTAGGACCCGCCACACGCAACATGATTATGGTTACCAGCCTGTCCAAACGCTCCAATGTCCCCGGTTTGCGTTCCGGCTTTGTCGCAGGCGATGCCGAGTTGCTCAAAAACTTCCTGCTCTACCGCACCTACCACGGCAGCGCGATGAGCATTCCCGTCCAACGCGCCAGCATTGCCGCTTGGAACGATGAAGAACACGTCATTGACAACCGCCGTCTCTACCAAGAAAAATTCGACCGCGTCATCCCTATTTTGCAACAGGCATTCGATGTCAAACTGCCTGACGCGTCGTTCTACATTTGGCTGAAAGTTCCCGATGGCGACGACTTGGCATTTACGCGCAACCTGTGGCAGAAAGCCGCTATCCAAGTGTTGCCCGGCCGCTTCCTCGCCCGCGATACCGAACAAGGCAATCCGGGCGAAGGCTACGTCCGCATCGCTTTGGTTGCCGATGTGGAAAGCTGCGTTAAAGCGGCTGAAACCATGGTTGCTTTATACCGCCGATAAAACAAAGGCCGTCTGAAATTTCAGACGGCCTTTTTAAATCAACCAAGTTATATCACGAAATCCAACAGATAAAAATCTTCTTTGCCTACGCCACACTCAGGGCATTTCCAGTCGTCGGGAATATCCTCAAACTTGGTTCCGGCAGGCAGGCCGTGTTCGGGATCGCCGAGGTCTTCGTCGTAAATCCAGCCACAAGGGCCGCACATATATTGAGCCATTTTGTGTTCCTTCTATTTTAAAAGGCCGTCTGAAACCGTATTTTCAGACGGCCTTTCGTGTGTTTTATTGTTGATATTTTGAATTTATTGCGCTGCTTCCAAAGTGGCGATTTCTTTACGCAGGTGTTTGATCGCCGGTGTTACGATGGCGACAAACATGGCTTCGCGGATGCGACGTTGCGCCGGACTGCGCATCAGATAACCTTTCGCGCCTGCATGCAATGCGGCAGATTGAGTGGCGTTCAGTGCCAATACAGCAGCCGCTTCACGCAGTTTTAAGGTTGCCAGCGTATCAGGTTTATTGTTCCACGCATCATCGGCAAGGCGTTCGGTTTCCGCCCATGCGCCGTCCAACGCGGCTTTCAAATCATCGTAGCTGTGGTCGAGGTATGAGTTCACTTCCGCGTTCACTACATTGGCCATGCGGATAATGCCGAGCGCACCGTCAATCACACCGGCGCCGATACCTATTTGCAGCAAGATGAAACCGGCTTTAATGGTTGGAATATAAGACTGGAACTGCTCAGGCGTAGCAATCACATCTTCATCGGGAATAAACACGTCTTTAAAATTCAGGCTGTAAGTGCGCGTGCCTTCCAAACCGCAAAACTCAGGGCAATCTTGCAGGGTAACGCCTTCCCATTGACCGCCGGTAATAAACATCACATAGCTGTCGCCGACTTGGGCGGTATTCGCCCAAATATGGTCTTCGCCGATATTGGATACCCAAGGCAAAGCGCCGTTGACTTTGTAGCCGCCCTCGACGCGCTCGGCTTGCAGGTTGTGTTTTTCAATGCCGGCAAGGTGTTTGACGGTATTGGACATGCCCGTACCGGCCAAAACTTTACCCTGCAGAATATTGGCAAGATATTTGTCTTTAACCGCTTGATTGGGCGATTGGTGCAGATACCACGCGCAAGCCGCCTGACACCATGCGCTGAACGAAGTGGCGCCGCATTCTTTACCGATTTCGCGCAATACGGCGATTTGCGTTGCCAAACCCAAACCGTTGCCGCCTTCTTCAACCGTACCGGTCGCGGCAAACCCGCCGATTTTGCCCAATTCCAGCATAAATTCTTTCGGATACAGGCCTTTGCGGTCGATGTCGTCCACCAATGGTTTCAGCTTGCTTTTAACGAGTGCGGCAACATTGTTCAGTAAAGCTTCGCGTGTCATGATTTTTTTCCTCTGAATAAGATTTGAAGCGTAGATGGTTCTAGTCATGAATTATTCTTGGCAACAAGGATATCCCTTGCTTTTTGCTAAAAGGCCGTCTGAATTTTCAGACGGCCTTTGATGAGATTAGGCAAATGCCTGCAATTCAGGGTTGATTTCAGTTTTGGCAAGGTTGTTGACGTAGTTGCACAAGGTTGCCAAAGCAACGCCCATAACTACTTCAACGGCTTGCTGTTGGTTGTAGCCTGCATCGAAGAAAGCTTTCAGCTCGTCGTCGGATACCGCGCCTTTTTTCGCCATAACGGCTTGGGTGAATGTCGCCAAAGCACCCAGTTTGGCATCGTCAAACTCGCCTGCAGCCAATGCGCGTGCGGCTTTGATGGATTGTTCGGACAGCAGTTTTTTCAGGGTAGCCAGTTTGGTGTGGCCGGCAACGCAGAAACCGCATTCGTTGGTACGGGCGGCAATGATTTGAACAACTTCAACTTCGCCGTCAGTCAGGCTGTTGGCCGCATTCAGCTTGCCAACTTCTTGATAAAACGCCAAAGCTTCAGGCGCATTGGCCAAAACGCCGATCAGGTTAGGAATAAAGCCGTTGTTTTTCAATACGGCTTCAACGCGTGGTTTAGCAGCTTCAGGAGCGGTTTCAACTGTGTGTATGGTCAAGCGGGACATGTGTATAACCTTCTTATCTGGTGAAATGAAGTGCCCATCATAAGCCATCCGCCTCCATCAGAAAAAGACTTATTGGTTATTTACCGCGAACCAAAAGTTATAAGGCCGTCTGAACGGATTCAGACGGCCTTATCAAATGATTCAACTCATTATTTCATAAAGTTTTTCAGCAGCATAGAAGCGATGTCGTCCAAGCCGAAGCCATCCGCATCTTGAGCCGTGCCGTTAGGTGTGGCTTTATCGACCAAGTCAGGCAATACTTTTGCCAACAAATCGCCTGCTTGACCGACATCCACGCCGAATTTTTGCGCGATTTGGTTTACCGTATCGCTGCCCAACGCATTCTGCAGATCGCTGCCGGACACAGGCAGGTTGCTGGATTGGTTGGAAACCCAGCTGCTCAGGGCATCGCCCAAACCACCTTGTTGCAGTTGGTTGATCAGATTGCCCACGCCGCCTTGCTGTTTCACCAAATCCATCGCCATATCGGTCAGAGAACCTTGTGCGCCGTTTTCGCTGTTGCCACCCAACATTTGAGTAGCCGCATTCAAAAGATTGTCCATGAGTGCCATGACTTTTTCCTTGTATTTGTGTCTAAAAAAAGAAAACGGAGTGTAGCAAAATTTGAACTAAAAAAATCAGGCTTAACCAAACTAAACTTCTTTTATCCCAAAGCCGTAACAAAACAAAGGCCGTCTGAAACCCGGTTTCAGACGGCCTTTATAATGAATAATGCTATTCTTCGCGGCCATTGAAATACTCGGCCGCGCCACCTTCAAAAAACCCTTGCAAAATCGCCTGCGCCGCCACTTGGTCAAGTACGGATTTTTGTTTTCGGCCAAATACTTGGGCTTCAGCAAGCAGGCTTTCCGCGTATAGGGAAGACATCCTTTCGTCCACCCAATAAACCGGCAAGTTAAAACGTCCGTGCAAACGGCGGCCAAACTTGCGGCTCAAACGGGTCAACTCATGCTCCGTGCCATCGGTATGCGTCGGCAGGCCGACCACAAAATACTTGGGTTGCCATTCTTTGACCAGCTTGGCAATGGCCTCGAATTTTTCATCATTGCTGTTGCCGGTTACCGTTGCCAACGGATGGGTCATGCCCAACTCGGCATCGCCCTGCGCCACGCCGATACGCGCCTCGCCGAAGTCAAAGGCCAAAACCGTGCCTTTTGGTGCATCAGGCATGGCCGACTCCCGAAACTAAGGCATTCGGATTGACGCCCAATTTTTCAAAAGCGGCGGCATAACGGAGTTCGTAAGGCACATCAAAAAGAATATGCTCGTCCGCAGGGACGGTCAGCCAAACATTTTCTGCCAGCTCGCGCTCCAACTGCCCTTTGCCCCATTTTGAATAACCAATACTGATCAAAGCCTTATCAACCGCACCTTCTTTAGACAAGTTTTCAATCACATCGCGCGAAGAAGTCAGCGCGACGTTATCGGTTACCACCATGCTGTTTTGCCAGCGGCCGATCGGCGTATGCACGACATAGCCGCGCTCAATCTGAACCGGCCCGCCCATCATCACGTTTTCATGTTGCAGACGCACCGGGATATTGCGGTCGGCAGCGGCGAAAATCATATCCATGGTAATCGGCGAAGGCTTGTTTATGATGATGCCTAGCGCACCTTCTTCATCGTGTTCGCACACATAAATGACCGTATCCGTAAAAAACGGATCGTCCATATGAGGCATGGCAATCAGGAAATGGTTGGCTAAATTCATATTCTTTTAATCTATTAAGCTGATTTTATTATTTTTGTCCGTCGGCAACCGGCGCGTCCACCACGCATGCACCGTAAACCGCGCCACCTGCTGGTACCGGCGTATCGGTTTTCGCATGGGCAAAACACGATACCGCGCTCAAAGAGTTTTTCGGAGAGCCTTGAACGATTTTATCGCTGTACACCAAATAAGCGAAAGACTTACGTTTCGGGTCGTAATAGCGGATAATCTGCTGGCTCTTAAATGCTATGCTGGCGCTGCGTTTGAACACTTGTCGCGGTTTCAAAACCGCAGCCTCGTTATAACGGATGACTTCCGCACTTTGCACGCAGGAAACCGATGCGTCGCTGGCATCTTCTTCCAAATTGACCGTTTCTTTCAAACCGCCTTTTTTCGCGTACGAAATATAACAGGCAACCCCCTGCACATCAGGATCGTCAAAACCTTCCACTTCAATACGGTCGTTTTTACCCAGCATATGAAACACCGTACTGGCGCGTCCGATTTTATCGGTATCGTTACCGCAAGCCGCCAAAACCATGGCGCCCAACACTACTAATAAATATTTTTTCATAATATCCTGTCGATGCAGACTGTCAGTTTCCAGGCAGACTTAAATCCTGTCCGCCTACTCTATCGTTACTATATAAGACCGTTCGTCCATATTGCAACCCGATATTATTTTCAGACGGCCTGACAGACAGTATAATCCGTCCTATTGTTCCTACTTTGATAGCAAGATCGAACCATGCGTTACAAACCCCTCATTCTCGCCCTGTTGCTCAGTTTCTCCCTGCCAACCTATGCTGCCAAAGACGCGCCGAAAGAAAAAGCGGCCGCCGTCAAAAAAGCTGCGCCCGTAAAAAAAGAGAAAGAAGCCGCTAAGGCAGATGTAAAAAAAGAAACCTCAAAAAAACAAGCGGTAAAAGACAAAGCTGCCAAAGAGAAGGAAACTGCCGACAAAAACGAACGCGCTTCAGCCAAAAACAAAACGGCTAAAGCCGCCGAAGTAGCTGCCGACAATAAAAAGGCCAGCCGTAAAACCGAAGAGCCTAAAGAAACGGCAAAAGACAAAAAAGCCGCAACTGCAAAATCCGGCAAAGCCAAAGAACAAGACAAGAAACCTGTTGAAGATAAAAAAGACAGCAAAGCCAAAGAATCCTTAAAAAAGCAGAACCTAAGGAAACCAATGCCAAAGAGCCTGCTAAAAAGGCGGCAGAGGATAAAAAAGACGGCAAAAAAACCAAAGAGCCCGTAAAAAAAGCAGCCGAAGACAAAAAGGCCGAAGCTAAAGAAGCCAAAGAACCTGCAAAAAAAGCTGTTGAAGACAAAAAAGACGCTAAAAAAGACACAAAAGCCAAAGAGCAAAACAAAAAAGCCGAGCCTAAAGTTGAGCCTAAAGCCGCTTCTTCAGTCGAAAACGATTTCAAAGCAGCCGTAACTGCCGCCGCCAATGATATGGAAACCAAGAAATCCTTTGCCAAACGCAACGAGGGTTTCATTATCCATGTCAATGCCACGCTCAAACAGCTGCAACAAACACGCAACAACCTCTCCGGCATCAACCGCAAACAACGCGACGCATGGGAAAAATTCCAAAAGCTCAATGCCGATGCCAACCAGTTGAAAGCCGAAGTTTCCAACACGCGCGCGCAAATTTCGCGCTTTGTGTCCGGCAACTATAAAAACAGCCAGCCCAACGCGGTTGCCCTCTTCCTGAAAAACGCCGATGCCGGTCAAAAAACCCGCTTCCTGCGTTACACGCGTTATATCAACAACGCCAACGACCAAGTCATGAGAGACTTGGAAAAACAACAGAAAGAGCTGGCGGCGCAAGAGCAAAAAATCAACAATGAATTGGCTTACCTGAAAAAACTGCAAGCCAATATCCAAGCTTCGTTGCGTCAACAAGGCGTAACCAATACCGCAGAACAAGCCGAAAGCCGCCGTCAAAACGCGCAAATGGCCAAAGAAGCGCAAAAGAAAATCAACCACAGAGAAAACGAGCAACGCCTCAACAATCTCTTGAAAGATTTGGAAAAACGCAAAGCCGAGCAACGCAAAGCCGAAGCCGAAGCGCGTAAAAAAGCCGCCGAAGCCCGCTTGGCCGCTGCCGAGAAAGCCCGCAAAGAGCAGGCTGCCGCCCAACAAAAAGCCGAAGCCGAACGCGCCGCCATGTCCACTCTGACTGACGAAGATATGAAACTGCAAGCCCCGAACACCCAAGGCTTTACCGTCAGCAACGCCAACAGCTTCAGCCGTATGCAAGGCCGTCTGAAAAAACCGGTCAATGGCACACTGGCAGGCCTATTCGGTCAAGACCGCGGCGATGGCGAAGTTTGGAAAGGCGTGTTCTACAATACCGTTCCTACTCCGGTCAGCAGTATTGCCTCAGGCACGGTTACTTTTGCCGGCGAACTTGAAGGCTACGGCAAAGTAGTCGTCCTCGACCACGGCGACGGCTATGTCAGCATTTACTCCGGCCTGAACGAAATCGACATCGCCCAAAACTACGCCGTCAATGCCGGCAGCAAGATTGGCACCAGCGGCACTTTGCCGTCGGGTGAAACCGGCCTTTACCTTGAAGTCCGCTACAACGGACAAGTCATGAATCCGCTTTCATGGATTAACTGATGTTTCAGACGGCCTGAGTGAATTTTCCCCTTCAGGCCGTCTGAATTTTCATCATAAACTACAATAAAACACGATTTTCACGCCTGTTCAGCACATTAAACAACAAACTTTTACCTTAAACTTATTGTTCCAAGCGTTTAAATCACATAAAGTCAACGGGTTCAGAGAAAACAAAAAACCACTTTGCTTACCGTACACAAAAAGAAAGTCAAACGAATGTCAACAAAATCCACTTTGAAAAAAGTTGCAATCTACACTCTCGGCGCATTTAGCGGCATCGCCCTCAGTCTGAGTGTACAAAGTTTTGCCGCCGAAAAAGACAAAAAAGACAACGAGGCTCTGCCCGTGCAAACCATCCGCACCATGGCAGAAGTGTACGGCCAAATTAAAGCCAACTATTACCAAGACAAACCCGACGCCGAGCTCTTTGAAGGCGCAATGAAAGGCATGGTATCCGATCTCGATCCGCATTCCGAGTATATGGATAAAAAAGGCTATGCCGAAATGAAAGAGTCCACCAGCGGCGAATTCGGCGGCTTGGGCATGGAAATCGGACAAGAAGACGGCTTCGTCAAAGTCGTTGCCCCGATTGAAGACACTCCGGCAGAACGCGCCGGCGTGAAAAGCGGCGACTTTATCGTCAAAATCGACAATACCTCTACCCGCGGCCTGACCGTCAGCGAAGCCGTCAAAAAAATGCGCGGCAAACCGGGTACCAAAATCACCCTGACCCTTTCACGCAAAAATGCCGACAAACCCATCGTCGTCAACCTGACCCGCGCCATCATCAAAGTCAAAAGCGTACGCCATCACCTGCTTGAAAAAGACTACGGCTACATCCGCGTCTCCCAATTCCAAGAGCGCACCGTTGCCGCGCTCAACGAAGCCGCACAAGCCCTTGTCAAAGAAAACAAAGGCCCGCTTAAAGGCATCATCCTCGACTTGCGCGACGACCCAGGCGGCCTGCTCAATGGCGCAGTCGGCGTATCCGCAGCCTTCCTGCAACCTGACGTCACCGTTGTCAGCACCAAAGGCCGCAACAAAAAAGAAGGCATGATTCTCAAAGCAACTGCCGAAGACTACATCACCACCAGCGGCAAAGACCCGTTGGCCGGATTGCCTGCCGAGCTGAAAACCATTCCTATGACCGTCCTGATTAACGCAGGCTCGGCCTCCGCTTCCGAAATCGTTGCCGGCGCATTACAAGACCACAAACGCGCCGTCGTCGTCGGCACACAAAGTTTCGGCAAAGGCTCTGTGCAAACCCTGATTCCGCTTTCCGGCGGCAGCGCAGTCAAACTGACCACTGCCCTTTACTACACGCCAAACGACCGCTCGATTCAAGCGCAAGGCATTGTTCCTGACGTTGAAGTCAAAGACAAAGACCGCGCTTTTGAAAGCCGCGAAGCCGATTTGGTCGGCCATATCGGCAATCCGTTGGGCGGCCAAGACGTCAACAGCAGCACTGAAACTCCTGCCAACGCAGAAGCCAACGCCGATAAAGACAAGTCCAAAAAAGACAAAGACGAAGACATCTCCAGCCGCCGCATTCCAAATCCGGCCAAAGACGATCAGCTCCGCAAAGCCTTGGACTTGGTAAAAAATCCAGCCGAATGGCAAAAATCTTTGGGCTTGGCAGCGAAAAAACCTGCACCGAAAAAAGATGCAGATAAAGACAGTAAAAAATAAACCCATCTTTATCCGATAAAAGGCCGTCTGAAAACTTTCCTGTTTTCAGACGGCCTATAAACACCTCCCTACTCCAAGGTAAGAACAAACATGAACATTTCCAGACTCATCCTCCCCGTCCTGACCAGCCTATTCCTCCTAAACTCCCCGGTATCATCGGCAGCCAAACCCGAACAAGCCTCTGAAATGTATATTGCCAACAAAATCACCGGTGAAAACCTACACGGCTTCTGGGGC
>ERZ1699249.185-NODE-186-length-8891-cov-2.259242_pt1 | contig 8891 bp, 8 predicted proteins | sample MGYA00581527_ERZ1699249 | MGnify/ENA primary metagenome ERZ1699249 (study PRJEB42319, sample SAMD00040308) | human oral metagenome | material: saliva | host: Homo sapiens | study: EMG produced TPA metagenomics assembly of PRJDB4115 data set (Metgenomic analysis of... | reverse complement strand
AAGCTCGAAAAGGTGTTGGTGAGCAGGAAGCCCACGAAGGGGCGGAGGCGCACGACCTGGACGAGGCCGGAGAAGAACCGGGGGATACCGCCGGGGTGGCGGCGCTCCTCGGGCAGGGACTCGGGCACGACGAACCACGCGAGGGCCGCCATGAGCAGCGTGAAAGCGGCGAGCGCCCAAAAAACAACCCTCCACGTCGCGTGCGTGATGATGAACGCGCCGAGGACCGGGGCGACCATCGGCGCGAAGCCGACGATCGCCTGGATGAGGCTCATCGCGCGCGCCAGCGTCTTGCCGTGGGCGACGTCGACGAGGATCGCGCGCGCCACCGACGAGGCCACGCCGCCGCCGAGGCCCTGGAAGACTCGGCCGACGAGGAGCACCCAGATGTTGGGTGTCAGCACACAGATGATGGATCCGACCAGGGCGATGATGCCGCCCGCGATGATCGGTCGGCGGCGCCCGATCTGGTCCGAGATGGCGCCGCCCAGGACCTGGCCGGTCGCGTAGCCCACGAAGAAGGTCGTGAGTGTGAACCCGAGCATTGTCGAATTCGTCGCCAGGTCCGCCGTGATCTGCGGGAACGCGGCCGAGTACATGTCGGTCGCCATTGGGGGCACGGCGTTTTGCACGGCCAGCGTGATCAGCAGGGCAACCGTGAGTGCCCCGCCAATGATTCCGTCGCGGTCCTGGGTGTCGTTTGTCGTCATGATGTGATTGTGCACCCGTGGTGGCGCTAAATAGACGACTCGGTTGAATATTTGATGCATCTCGCACGTCGCAGGCGGTGACGTGCACACATGTGCACTGGCTGGCAGCACTCCTTCCGCGCGAACGCCCCGACCGCGCTCACTCCTCGTCGTTGCTCGCCTCCAGCGCGTCCGCCGCGGCCTCGATGTCCTTGCGCGTCGGGCACGAGGCCGGGCCGACGACTGTCGTGGATAGCGCGCCCGCGCAGTTGGCCAGCAGGAGCGCCCTCTCCATGGGGATACCATGCCCGAGGGAGGCCGCCAGGACACCGGAGTGTGCGTCCCCCGCGCCGTTCGTGTCGATCGCGTCGACGCGAGGCGTCGGGACGCGCGTCGGATCCTGGCAGCAGGTGCTCGTCGCTGCCTCGGAAGGACGGGCGACGTATGCGCCCTGTGCGCCCGCGCGCACGAGGACGGGCCGGCCCAGCAGGCTGAGCATCGCGCGCGCGGCCTCGCGAGGCTCACGGCACCGGTCGTGGACGCTCGAATCCCCTCTCTGCTGAGCGATCTCCTGGGCCTCCCGGTGGTTCATCGACACGATGACGTCGCCGGAGGGCAGAGCGGACGGGATACCGATCACGGGAGAGACGTCGAGGAGGACGCGCACCCCCTCGGGCAGGACGCGCAGCGCCGCTTCCGCGGCCTCCCGGTTCGCGGGGTGGTCCATGAGGTATCCGTCGATGTAGAGCACGTCGCCCGGGTGCATCGTGCGTACGAAGTCCGCCCACGCGCTCGCGGGGGCCATCGTCTCGGCACCCTTCGTGGAGATAAAGGTGCGCTCGCCCGTGCGGTCCGTGAACGCGATGCAGAACCCGTTGTCAATGCCCGCGATGCGCGGCCCGAGGTCCGTGATCCCCTCGCGCGTCAGCGCTGCTTGGATGAGCGAGGAGTAAGGGCCGTCGCCAATCGGGCTGAGGGAGACGGCCTCGGCCCCCATGCGCCGCGCCGCCACGAGGGCGTTGAATCCGCCGCCCACGTGCATTCCCTCGTCGGTGGCCCACACGTCGCCGCCGGGAGAGGGCAGAGCCTCGCCGCGCACGGCGAGGTCCACGAGGATCTGCCCCATGAGGACGACTCGTCCCACCCCGGAATCGGTGTACGAGGCCGGGGTCGGCTCCTCAGGGGAAGCGCCCTCGCTCGTATCCTCAGTCTCGGAGGCCTCGGGAGCACTCGTGGCAGGCTCACTCGCCGCACGCAGTGCCAACAACTCGAGGGCGATGGATGGCAGGTCGAGGTGGGAGATGAGTTCTACCTGGGTGAGCATGGCGGGATCGAAGGCCTCGACCCCGAGCACACTGCCCAGGATCGCGCCCGCGATCGCGCCGATCGTGTCGGTGTCGCCGCCCAGGTTCGCGGCGTCCAGCAGGGCACGTGGAGAAGGATCGCGCGCGAGCAGCGCGAACGCCATGGGGATCGCGTGCGCCGAGGCCACAGACGTGCCGATCTGCTCGACGAGGCACTCCAGGGACGACGAGGCCGGGTTAGCGACCAGCTGCATGGCCCTGCGCGTCGCCGCCACGACGTCCGGGTCGGGGGTCCATGCGCCGCGCTCGGGAAGGGAATCGACGTAGGACACGGCCTTCCACAGCAGGGCCGTCATGTCCGAAGCAGACGGAGTATCCCAGTCGATACCCATGGACACGGCTGCCGCCACGAGGGCAGCCGACTGGAAGCCCTGGTGCGTCGCGTGCGTGACCTGACAGGATGACCAGACGGCATCCGCAAAGGCCTCCGGATCGGCCGTCGACATCGCGATACCGATTGGGGTGACGCGCATCGCCGCGCCGTTCGTGGTCCCCGCCCCGCCCACGCTCAGCGGGTCCTCGCCCGCGCGCACAAGCTCGAGGGCCGCCTTCGTGGAGGGGCCCAGCAGGTCGAGCGACCCGCGCTCGATCATCGAATCCTCCCAGGCCAGCAGCGCGTGGGCGAACTCGCCCGCGTCCAGCGCCACGCGACCCGAGGAGGAACCCCGGCCTCGTACCAGGAGAGAAGCAACCAGCAGCGCCTGCTCCGTGTCATCCGTGACCGACCCGGCCGGCATCCCCGGCGCATAGGGCTGCGAGGCGTCCCCATCCACGAGGCCGGTAATGCGCCCGTACACCGCGCGGATCTGCTCCGGGGACATCGCCTGCGTCGGCATGCCCAGCGCGTCTCCGAGAGCCAGGCCAGCCAGGGCGCCATACGCGCGAGAAAAACGAGGATCCATGATGTACCTCCGAAAGCGGGCGCGCGCCCGCAGATAGCGCGAACGCCCCGGAACATTCCGAGGCGACCAGTAGGCCCAGGGGGACTCGAACCCCCAACCTACGGATTAAAAGTCCGCTGCTCTACCATTGAGCTATAGGCCCATACCCCACATTGTAGAAGGAAGCGGTCCTCATGGCCCAATCGAACACTCCGCGCCGCCCGGCCATGCTCGACGCCGCCCGCGCCGAGGCGATCGTCGGCGACGAAGACCCCGCCTCCCTGTCCGCCGTCGCGCACACCGCCGCGTGGGCACTCATGGGCATCGGCGACGAGACCTTCAGCGACGAGGCCGTGGCCCGGCTGCGCGAAACCGTACGCGCTCGCGGGGTCGATACGCTCGCGCACGTGTGGTCGCGCAGCCCCGAGTTCACCCTCCCCGGCGCGCTGTGGCGCGTCTACCTGCTCCATGAGTGGTACCACCGCGACCCGATCCTCGTGGCCGAGCGCTACGCCGAGGGCTCGCGTGCGCCCATCATCCAGGGCCTCGAAGCCCCCGTCGAGCTGCGCCCCCTGAGCCTCATCATGGAGGAGCTCGACTCACTGCTGCGCGGCGACCTGACCGACGACGACCTCGAGTACGTGCTGCGCGAGGCCTCCCGCGCTATGCGCGTCCTCGCCGCCGGCGAGGCCGGGGCCCTGTGGATCGAAGACCCCACCGATCCGCTGGCCCACCGCGTCACCATGCGCCACTCCGCGCTGCTGGTCACCGCCGACGAGCTCGACGTCGCCGCGCGTGAGGCGGCGGTCGGCACGCTCGACTGAGGCCCCGCGAGGCGAGCGGGCAGCGCCCGAATCGGCCACGACCTCGTGAAGGTGGCGCGCCCATCAGGGCGAGGGCGGCGCGGGGCGGCTACCCTGGAACCTATGCGTCCGATGCCAGCCCCACGCCCCCAGCGACTCGTTCGCTCCGCGGGCGCACTCGTCTGGCGCTTCACTGACCCCGCGCGCGTCGCCATCCCGGGCGAACCCATCGACCCCGCGGACATCGAAGTCCTCATGGTCCACCGCCCCCGCTACCACGACTGGTCCTGGCCCAAAGGAAAAGCCGAAAACGGTGAGCCCCTGGTGGCCGCCGCCGTGCGCGAAGTCGAAGAGGAAACCGGACACGTCATCACCCTGGGCGCGCCCCTGACGACCCAGCGCTACCGCCTGGGCGGCGGACAAACCAAGGAAGTCCACTACTGGGTGGGCACGCCCCTGCCCGCCGACGACCCCTCCGCGCGCCTGCGTGCCCCCGTCGCCCGCGCGCCGCGCACCGAAATCGACCGAACCACGTGGGCCACCCCCGAGGCAGCCGCCGACATGCGCACCCGCCGAGGCGACCGCCGCCTCCTCGCCGACATCGTCGCCCGCGCCCGCGAAGGCCGCCTCGCCACCTCCGCGATCATCGTCCTGCGCCCCGGCGCCGCCGATGCGGCCCCCGCCGACGAGGCCTCCCCGTCCACAGCCGACAAGCCCGGAACCGCGCCCGGCTCGACCTCCGCCGGACGCCCCACGCCGGGCCCACGCGCCGCCGCTGCACCCACCGCGCCCGGCGCACCCGCACCCCGCCGCACCCACTTCCGCGATGGTCGCCTCAGCGGCAGCACGCAGGGCAGCGCAGGTGGAGAAAGCCTCGTCCCTGAAGGCCGAGGCGGCGGCGCGCCACGTCGACCCCCCGCTCGGGCGTTTCGGCGTGCGCCAGGCCTTCGACCTCATCGACCTGCTCAGTGCCTTCGGCGTGGACCGCGCGTTCGCGTCCCCGAGCGCCCGCGCCCGCCAGGTCCTGGCGCCGTGGGCCGCGGTCGGCGGCGGCTCGGTGACCCTCGTCGACGCGCTCGCCGCGCCCCTCCAGGACGAGGCCGGGGCGGACAAGGACGCCCAGGCGCGCGCCGGACGGGTGCGAGCCTTTGCCGCGCAGCGCCTACGCGAGAGCGCCGGTACAACCCTCGTGTCGGTCACGGGATACGCGCGCGACCTCATTATCGAAGAGCTGCGCGCCTACGGGTCGAGCGCTGTCGCGGGCTCGTCGCGCGCTGCTCTGAACCACAGCCAGATCCTGGTCGCCCACGTCGAACACAGTGCCGACGGGCCGGTTGTCGTCGCTGTCGAGACGCACGGCGTCACTACCAAGAATCCCGCCGTCCCGACGCGTAAAGCCTCCAAACGACACTGAGTCGCGCCGCCATGCGCGTGATCTGGTGTCACATGCGGGAGTTCTTGACCGACTGATCCAGCGTGTCGCCATCATCAAAGCCAACGTAACAGGCGATGGTGCGGTCACCGTTGGACCAGCTGCCCACGCTGGGATAGAGCCAGCCGAGGCTCAGCGATGAGCTGCCTAAGGGCGTCCCGACGTAGCGCTGAAAAGCTGCCGTACACTCTGCCTCAGCGGTGTCGCCGAGTTCGGTATCGGAGGGGCGGGTCTTATCGGTGACGGTGAAGGTGTGAATGACCTCGAAGTCATGCGTCTGGTTGCACGCCACGGTCTCCACGTCGTAATCACCGTCCTCCCAGTCCTGGAAGCACTGTCCGACCGACAGGTCAACCTGGTCGGTGCGGGTTTCAGTGGGGCGGTTGTTGCCGTTGGTGGTGCCACCCGGGTTAGCGGCGCCGGTCGGATTGGTGTTGGGGGTGGGAGCGGCGCCCGTGGGGATGCCGAAGGGGTTGCCGCCGGAGCTTCCGCTACTGGAGGAACTGGATGATGAGGTGTGCTCCTCGGTGTCCTCATCGTCGTCATCCTTGTCGAAAGGTAGGAACGAGCAGGCAGAGAGACTGAGAATAGCGACGCAGGCGCCGAAAGCGAGTGCGGGGCGGGCAAAGCGGGACATGATTCTCCTTGGGATAGTGGGCAACCCCGGGGAGCTGCCTCGGCGGGGCGATCGTGGTGCCCAATGGCTCCATCGCTGTGCTGCAAGCAACTATAACAAGAGAAAAACCGGGCGGTAAAGATGTGGCGGCCCGGCATCAGCCGGACCGCCACGCGCGCGACCTGGTGTCACATGCGGGAGAGTTTCGCGGATGTGGTCAGCTTGTGGCCATCTTCGTTGTACAAGAAACACAGGAGGCTGCGGTACCCCTTGTTCCAGCTTTCCTCGCCGGGATAGAGGGGGCCGATCGAGAACGTGCTTTGATCAGCGGGGATACCGACGTAGGTCTCGAATGCAGCGGCGCACTGCTCATCGGCAGTCGCGGCCATTACCTCGTTGGTGGGACGTGTTGCGTCGGTGAACTCGGAAATATGGAAGACCTCAATATCGTGAGGCTGGTCGCAGCTCACATGCAGCTTATGGGTGTGATCATCACGCACATCGCTGTAGCAATGCCCGAGCTGCATGTCACCCCGGAAAACGCGGCTGCCGAAGGGCTGATCCTCAGTAGCGTTGGGGTTGGATGAGGCGCTGGCTGTGGGGGTGGTTGGGCCGCTCTCGGGGGTGTCGTTGGTCGACGAGCTGCTCGAGGATGCGGCAGGGGCCGGTGTCTCCTTGTTGTCAGACTTGTCAGCGCCGGGCGAGAATGAGCAGGCAGACAGGCTCAGCAAGGCGGCGCAGGCAGCCAGGGCGAGGGAGGGACGGGCAAAGCGGGACATGACTCTCCTTGGGATAGCGGGCAACCCGTGGAGCTGCCTCGGTGGGGCGATCGTGGAACCCGCGGGCTCCATCGCTGCGCGTCTAACCACTATAACAAGAGAACAACCGAACGGTAAAAACGCGGCGGTCCGGCATCAGCCGGACCGCCACCACGGCGAGAAAGTCGCGGATCACATGCCGGTGTTCTTTACGGACTGACTCAGGGAGTCCTCCGTCAGCGGCACGGCGACGCAGGCGATGATGCGGTCGCCGTTGTCCCAGCTGTTCGAGCTCGGGAAGAACCAGGTCGTGTCCAGGGACGACTCGTCGTAGGGGGTTCCCACGTAGTCGGCGAATGCGGGGGTGCAGGCCTCGAAAGCCCTGTCGTTGAGCGTCTCGTAGTCGGGCAGCGTCGAATCCTCAATCGGCGCGACGAAGAACACCTCGCCCCAGTGCGGCGAGGAGCAGTCAACGGTCGTCAGGGGCGCGGAGGGGTCGGCCGGCTTCTGGACGCACTGTCCAACGCTCAGGTTGCTCACGTTAGTGCGGGCCTCGTCGGGAATGATGGAGGCGTCCTGGTCGGCGGGGGAGCCTGCGGTGGCCTCGGCGGGGGCGGACTCGGAGGAGGCGGACTCGGGCGAGGCGGTGGAGTCAGCCGTGGTGGCAGACGAGCAGGCGGACAGGCTCAGGATGGCCGCGCAGGCGGCGAATGTGAGGGCGGGGCGCAGAGCGTGGGACATGGTTCTCCTCGTGATGGTGGGATTGTGGCAGGGTGATGGGCCACGAGGCCGTGGCAGGCGCGTGGGCACCCGCCGATAAGCCGCGCCCACTATAGCAACAGGTGTGGGCGGCGGCTGTGTGGCGGGGGATGTGCTCTGGGTGCTTGAGGAGTCGCGCGCGTGACAGGTGAGTTTACAGGCCGGAGTTTCGCACAGACGCGGTCAGCTGCTCGTCGTCGGTGCGCACGGCGATGCAGACGATCTCGCGGTCGCCCTTGGCCCAGGTCTGTTTGGTTGGCGACATTGCGGTGTAGTCCAGCGTGGTTTCCTCGGGGGAGGTGCCGACGTAGGCCTCGAAGGTCTCGTAGCAGGTGTTGTGCACGAGTTCGTCCATCTCATCGCGCGAGGGCATCGTGTCATTCTTGAGTGTGGTAACGGAGTAGACCTCGCCCGTGTGTGCCTCGGTGCATTCGGTGGTGGCCACCGAGTTGACCTGGCTGTTGAGAGGAACGAGGAGGCACTGTCCCACCGCCAGTTCGGTGCTTTGCGTGCGGTTGTTGAACGGCATGCTGGAGCAGGCGGACAGCGCAAGGCCCATGATGGCGGCGGCGCCGAGGGCAATCGTGGGGCGCAGAACGCGGGACATGATTCTCCTTGAGGTGGCGGGAGCGGCCAGCGATGGGATGACGAGGCCGTGGGAGGCGCGCGGGCACCGTCCGCGGCGCTTTACCCACTATATAACAGAGGCGATACCGTGCGGTAAACGATCTCGTGCGCAACGCCCCAGTGGCGGTCCGGCCTGAGCCGAACCGCCACTGGGGCACGAGGTTGGTGCGCCTCGGCGTTGTGCAGGATTACTTGCCGGAGTCGCGCACGGACTCGGTCAGCTTCTCGTCGCCCGTGGGGACGGCGATGCAGACGATGTCGCGGTCGCCCTTGGACCAGGTCTGGCTGGTCGGGTACATCGCGGTGGCGTCCAGCGTGGTCTCCTCGGGGGCGGTGCCGACGTAGTCCTCGAAGGAGTCAAAGCAAGCTGCGGCGATGAGTTCGTCCATCTCGGAGCTGGAGGGCAGGGAGTCCTGGGTGATTGTGGAGATGAAGTAGACCTCGCCGGTGTGCTCTTCGGTGCACTCGGTGGTCACGACGCTGCCGACCTGAGAGCTATCCGGCACCTGGATGCACTGGCCGACCTTGAGGTCGGTGCTGTGCGTGGTGTTGCCGAAAGGCAGGTGGGAACAGGCGGACAGGGACACGCCCATGAGGAGGGCGCAAACGCCGAAGGCGATCGAACGGCGACGTGCGTGGGACATGATTCTCCTTGAAGCGATGGGATCAACGACCGGCTGGATGGGCGCGGCCGCGCTGGGGCGCGGACGGAAAGCCTGTCGACGTTGAACGCGCGCCTCGCACACTATAACAATCCGACTCTTACCCGGTAGAACAAATCGGGTGGTGCCTGGCTCACATGCCAGGCACCACCCGATGATGATCGGAGGTTCAACGGGCGCTACAGGCCCGAGTCCTTCACCGATTGCTTCAACTTGGAATGGTTCATCGCGAACGCCAGGCACACGATCGATCGATCGTTTTGTGCCCACGAATCCTTGGTCGGAATCATCCAGGTGGCC
>ERZ1699249.181-NODE-182-length-8953-cov-2.152617_pt1 | contig 8953 bp, 8 predicted proteins | sample MGYA00581527_ERZ1699249 | MGnify/ENA primary metagenome ERZ1699249 (study PRJEB42319, sample SAMD00040308) | human oral metagenome | material: saliva | host: Homo sapiens | study: EMG produced TPA metagenomics assembly of PRJDB4115 data set (Metgenomic analysis of... | reverse complement strand
CTGCCCACCCCTCGCCGTGCGCTACCGACACCGAGTAGGACCGATGTCGAACGACGACGTCTGGAAGCGGATCGAGCACGCCCAGTTCTTGATCGATATCAAACGTCCCCAACAGGCCATCGAAAAACTCGCAACGATCCCCCAGGGGGATCTGGAGGTCGCGGCGCGAGTGAACTGCACCCTCGCCCAGGCCCACCTGCTCCTCGATCAGAAGGATAAAGCGTACGCGTGTGCCAGGCGCGCCATCGAAGCCTCCCCCAATGACGTGCTGTCGCTGTACTGGTTGTCCTCTCTCGAGCCGGATTCTCTTCGCGCGCTCGAACACGCAACGCGCCTCGTCGAGATGATTCCAGACTTCGGTGTTGCCCATGCCGTGAAGGCCCGCGCTCTTGCCCTTAACCGCCGATGGGACGAGGCGCTGAACGCGGCGCGTGAAGGCGAGCGCCTCGATCCCGAAGACTCCTTTGTGCTCAACACCCTCGGCAGGGTACTCGCCACGAACGACGAGAAAGCGGCGCTCGACGTATTCAAGCGCGTCCTCGCCCTCGAACCAGAAAACGCCGCCGCTCGTGAATCTATCGCTCTCCTCGAAGCTGACGACCACGCCGACGCTAGCAGCCGCCGCTTCCGCGACCTCCTCGAGCAAAACCCCGCCGTCAAGGACTACGAGAACCAGCTCCACTTGCTGGTGTTCAAGCCGCTCTTCTACCTCTGCCTAGGCCTCACGATCACCTACGTGATCGGCTGGTCGATTGCGGGCCTCGTCTATGCCTTCGGTAGTCGTCAGGTCGCCCTCATTGTTGGGCTAGTGTGGACCGCGTTGTTCCCCCTGCGCGCCATGGACGCCGCGGTGCGCAAACACCTCTCGAAGGTCGCCGCCGGTCAGGGCAAGACGCGCCGCGACGTCGTGAACCTGGCGTTCAAGCGTCGCCCCATCGGTGCGACGATAGCGACGATCTCAATCGCGCTTCTCTCACTCACCCCCGCGGTATTTGGCGTGGCGAGGTACTTCGTCCCCGCCTCCTCGTGGTGGACGGCTCTGGGCGTGCCCATCCTCGTCATGCTCTGCGGGTGGGTTGGTGCCCTCGTCGCCCGCTACATGATCTTCGTGCGCGAACGCTGAGAGCGGGCGGCGGCTGGCAGCGGGCATCGAGCGGCGCCTCAGCCCTTCGAGAGCCTCTCACGCACGGCCCCCGCGCCGAACGTCAGCGCGGTCAGGCCCGCTTCCAGAGCGCCCAGGGCCAGCCCCTGCCTCGTATGGGCAAAACGAGTACCCTGCGCCCGGCGAGCCTCACCGCGGCGGAACAACCAGCGCTCCACGCCCACCGTGATCATCGCCGAACCCAGTGCCGCTCCCGCGAGAACTGCCAGCTCCGCCGGGTCCGCCTCGGTGATGCCCTCGAGCGGATCCTCACCCGCGACGGGAGACGACTTCGAGCAATCCGTGTCCTCATCGTCATAGGGCGGAAGCTCCGCGGCCTCCGGCAGCTGCGCCACCATCGACCAGCCAAGCACCCCCAGCAAGCCCGCTTTCACGAGACCGCGCAACGGACGCGAGCGCACGTAATCGGGCAGGGCGTACCAGGCGACAGTCGCGCCCACGCCAGCCGCAAACCCCGCGACCCGAGTCGGGTCCACCGAGCCAGCACACGGACAAGAACAGGTAGATGAGGCGGCCATGGCCAGTCCTTTCAATAGGGGAGCGCGCGGATCAATCCGCGAGCAGGTCAAGCAGGTGAGAGACGACCTTTCCGCCCGAATAGGCGGATCCGTCATGCTGGTACTCGTTCGTGATGTAGTGGCGAGCGCCGATCAGCTCACCCGTCTCCACGGACAGCTCGCGCGGCACGAACATATCGTCGTAATACACGGCCGCAGCCACCGGCACCGTGTTCTGCGCCAGCACGTCCGGCAGATACACGGGGGCCGCCTCCGTCGTCGACGCGAGAATCTCCGCGACGCCCTTCAGCGGCACCAAGCCCGGGTCCTCGTCGAACACGCGGCGCATGAAGTGCTCGCCCGTCAGGTAGAAGGGCTCGCTCTCGTCCAGCGGGTTTGCGTCCTTCGCGAAGCCCGGGATCTCCTCGGCCAGGCGATCCGCCGCCCAACCCGTCGCCGTGCCCACCAGGTCCGGCGTCGCGCACGCGTAGATGTACTCCTGGAACAGCCCGTAAATCGGCGCCACGTCCACCTGCGAGCCGATCGCCGCCAGGAACTGCGACGAGAGGCGGCGCTGGCCTCGAACCGACGTCCACGGGCCCTCGAGCAGGTAGTGCAGCTGATCCGTGTTGCCTTGGCCGCCCAGCATCATGCCGATCATGCGCAGGCGCGCGGGGGAGAGGCGCTCGCCCGTCGGCAGCGTCTCCTCCGTGTCCGCCAGGTGCGCGCACAGCTCGCGCACCGTGCGCTCGTCGCCCGGGTGGCGGCGGAAGTACGCGCGGTTGCGCGCCGCCGTGCGCTCATACGTCAGGCGGTAGATGTCGTCCACATGGACGAGGCCGGGCAGGCCTCCCGTGATCAGGCTGGCCTTGAGGCCCTGGGGAGCCAGCGACAGGTACGAGGTCGTAATGAAACCGCCGAAAGACTGTCCGAGCGTCGTCCACGGGTCATCCCCGCACAGCTCGCGGCGCAGCGCCTCCGCGTCGTACACGATCTGATCCTGGCGGAAGTGGCGCAGGTAGGCTGCCTTCTCCTCGTCCGTGCCCAGGTGGGAGAGCGCCTGGGCGTCCATGCGGGTCGACTGGCCCGTGCCTCGTTGATCGAGGAGCACCACCCGATAGTCCTGGAGGAGCCGGTTCATCCACCCGCCCGTGAACGTGCCGAAACGCGGGCTCGGGTAGCCCGGGCCACCCTGCAGGAACACCGCGTAGGGGGAGTCCTCGCGGCCCTTGCGCACGACCTCGCGCGCGAACACCTCAATCGTCGGGTTATCCTCGCCGACCGGGCGCAGGTGATCCAACGGGACTGCAAGGCGATGCTCGTAAACCGTGTGACCGTGGTGAATGTACGACTCTGTGTGCATGGACACAATGGTAGCGGTTTTGGTGTGGTGCCGTTGCCCTCGGTTTTGCCGGGCGCTGTCGGGCCAGGCTGCTTGATGCGCCCGTGGGTGGCGACCCGCCCGCCCTATCCGCCTGCGCGGGTCAGAGCCAGTTCAGCAGCGCGATGTAGGCGAGCGTTCCGGCGCCGACGCTCCACAGGAGCTTGCGGCCGGACAGCAGATGCACGACGACGGTGATGCCCGTGGCGACCAGCGCCGCCCACCAGCGTCCGCCCGCCGCTTGCATGCCCTGGGACAGCGTTGAGAGCACCAGGATCAGCATGATGCCCGGCGGCATCCACACCGCCATGTCGGAGACGAAACGCGAATCGCGCAGCGGCTCGAGGATCTTGAACGGCAGAGCGCGCAACGTAAAGTCGATGACGAAGACGATCACCAGGAGCGCCAGCAGGTAGCCCAGCGTCGGAGTCACTGTGCACCCCCTTCGGGAGTCGCCTGCTCCTGCCCATCGGCCGAGGTGGGAGATTCGGGGGAGTGGAGGATGCCTCGGCGATGAAGGACGTGACGACCCGTGAGACATGCGACGAATAGCAGGAGTGCCACCAAGAGGCGTTGCGTCGGTGCCACCACCATGGCCACCGCGAAGGATGCGCCGGCCAGGAGGACCGAGGGCAGTGCGCGCCTCGTGCGCGCCGCGTCCAGCGTCAGTGTGATGAACAGGGCTGTCAGCGCGAAGTCCAGGCCCTCGATCTGTGTGGGGATCAACGACCCCGCGAACACGCCCACCAGGGCCGATACGACCCACGTCAGATTGAAGAGAACCTGCATCGTCAAGAGCCGAGGCTTCGTCCACCCGTTAGGGCGGGCGGCGGTCAACGCGTAGGCCTCGTCCACGAGGGCGTACATCGAGAAGAGGCGCGCGAAACGCCCCTCGATGACGTGCAGCGGGAATGAAAACGCGAAAAACAGGAGGCGGAAGTTCACCAGCAGCATCGTCACAGCGATGACGGCCAGTGGCGTATTTTGCGCTGCCAGGGTGACGACGAGCAGCTCGGCCGACCCCGAGTACGCGGACAGGGACAGCGCCGGAGCCAACCACCACGGCAGACCCAGCTGGATGACGAGAACGCCGTACGCGAGGCCTAGCGGGATGTATCCGGCGGCAACGGGCGCGGTAATCCGCAGGCCTTCAAGGATTTCGTAGCGGGTAGGCTTCGCCGGCACGGGGAAGTTCACTGTGCGCGGGAGCTTAGGCATGAGTGCAATTCTTGCGCGCTGATCCAGCCAATTGCGAGCGGGCGCACCATAGCATGACGGTTTTCACGTTTTTCTGGGTCCTAGGTCCTGGCGCGGAATCCTGCGGATTGGCAGGACATCTGTTTGTCACATAGTTTCAAAATTGGAAACGCCCCTCGCGCATGCGCGCTCGTAATGGAAACATCAGTGTCAAAGCCAAGTATGCACCTCGGCATAGTTCATTCAAACCCGCAGATCAGGAACCCTCATGAGCGCCACGAACGCACGCACAACGCCATTCCGTCGACTCGCTACGGCCGCCGTCGCCGTGCTCGCAGCCCTTGGCATGGCTGCATGCTCCGGCGGCGCGGGCTCCTCGGCCTCCTCGGGCACTCAGGTCGGCGACCGTAGCCCCGAGCAGATCAAGGAAGCCGGCGAAATCGTCATCGGCATCTTCTCCGACAAGGCCCCCTTCGGCTACATCGACGCCGACGGCAAGCCCGCCGGATACGACGTCGTCTACGGCGACCGCATCGCCGCCGACCTGGGCGTGACTGCCAAGTACGTCCCCGTCGACGCCGCCGCCCGCACCGAGGTCCTCGCCTCCAACAAGGTCGACATCACCCTCGCGAACTTCACCGTCACGCCCGAGCGCGCCGAAAAGGTCGACTTCGCGAACCCCTACTTCAAGGTCTCCCTCGGCGTCGTCTCGCCCACCTCGGCGGAAATCACCGACGTGAGCCAGCTGGCCGGCAAGACCCTCATCGTCACCAAGGGCACGACCGCCGAAGCCTACTTCGAGGCCAACCACCCCGAGGTCAAGCTCCAGAAGTACGACCAGTACTCCGACGCCTACCAGGCCCTCGAGGACGGCCGCGGCGACGCCTTCTCCACCGACAACACCGAGGTCATCGCCTGGGCGATCCAGCACCCCGGCTTCAGCGTCGGCATCAAGAGCCTGGGCGAGACCAGCTACATCGCGGCCGCCGTCAAGAAGGGCAACACCGCCCTCCTCGACTGGCTGAACAACGAACTCGTGGACCTCGGCAAGGAAAACTTCTTCCACAAGGACTACGAGCAGACCCTCGCCCCCGTCTACGGTGACGCCGCGACCCCCGACGACCTCGTCGTCGAAGGCGGCGTGGACACCACCTCCACCAACTGACAGGTACGAGGCCGTGGCCCCTCCCGGGTCCGCCCGCCGCGGGTGATCGCCCGGACCGGCCACGGCCTCGTCCCAGATTTTTCCTATGAATCTCGACATCCTGGCGCGATACGCGCCCCTGTACGTCGACGCCGCCATCCTCACCCTGAGGATCGCGGCCATCGGCATCGTCGGCTCCCTCGCGGTGGGCCTGCTCGTGGCCGCGATCCGGCAGTACCGGATCCCCGTCGCCACCCAGATAGCCGCCGCCTACGTCGAACTGTCGCGCAACACGCCCCTGCTCGTGCAGCTCTTCTTCATCTACTTTGGCCTGCCGCGCGTGGGCATCAAGTGGAGCGGCGAGACCTGCGCGATCGTCGGCCTCATCTTCCTGGGTGGTGCCTACATGGCCGAGGCCCTGCGCTCCGGCCTCGACTCGATCGCCACGATCCAGTGGGAGTCGGCGTCCGCGCTCGGCCTCACGCGCACCCAGACGCTGCGTCACGTCGCCCTCCCGCAGGCCATCGCGACCTCCGTGCCGCCGCTCGCCGCCAACGTCATCTTCCTCATCAAGGAAACCTCCGTCGTCTCCGTCGTCGCCCTGCCTGACCTCGTGTACGTCGCGAAAGACCTCATCGGCATGTCCTACAACACCTCCGAAGCGCTGGTCCTCCTGGTCATCGCCTACCTGGTGATCCTCCTGCCCGTGTCCATCGCGGCCCGACTCATCGAAAAGAAGGTGCGCCGTGGCGGATTTGGGAATTAACGTCATCTTCGAGGGCCGCAACCTCGTGCGAATCCTCGAGGGCCTGGGCGTCACCGTCGGCATTTCCGCGCTGTCCGTCGTGCTGTCGCTGGTGCTCGGTGTCTTCGTCGGCCTCGGCATGCGCTCGCGGTGGCGGCCCCTGCGCTGGCTCATGCAGCTCTACCTCGAGTTCGTGCGCATCATGCCCCAGCTCGTCCTCCTGTTTGTGGCCTACTTCGGGCTCACGCGCGTCGCGGGGATCAATCTGGATGGCATCACCGCGTCCGTCCTCGTCTTCACCCTGTGGGGCGGCGCCGAGATGGGCGACCTCGTGCGAGGCGCGCTCATCGCGATCCCGCGCCACCAGTACGAGTCCGCCTACGCTCTGGGACTCTCCCCGAGGCAGACCATGCGCCGCGTCATCCTGCCGCAAACACTGCGCAGGCTCGCGCCCCCGGCCGTCAACCTCATCACCCGCATGGTGAAGACGACCTCCCTCGTCGTCCTCATCGGCGTCGTCGAAGTCCTCAAAGTCGGACAGCAGATCATCGACGCCAACCGCTTCAACTATCCGACCGCCTCGCTGTGGATCTACGGCCTGATCTTCGCGCTGTACTTCCTCATCTGCTGGCCCATCTCGCTCCTCTCACGCCACATGGAGAAAACATGGCAGAACTGACCTCCGACCCGCAGCTGCGCCTCGTCGACCTCGACAAGACCTACCCCGGCGGGCACCACGCCCTGCGCGGCGTCTCCCTCGACGTCGCCGACGGTGAAGTCGTCGTCATTATCGGCCCGTCGGGCTGCGGCAAGTCCACGCTGCTGCGCACGATCAACGGCCTCGAGCCCATCAACTCCGGGCAGATCCTCTTCGACGGGAACGACCTGGTGGCGCCCGGCGTCTCCTGGCCCGAGGTTCGCCGCCGCATCGGCATGGTCTTCCAGTCCTACGAGCTCTTCCCCCACCTGACCGTCATGGGGAACCTGACGCTCGCCCCCGGCCTCGTCGCGGGAGAATCGCGCGCCGATGCCGAGGGGCGGGCGCACAAACTGCTCGAGCGCGTCGGCCTGGCGGACCGCGCCGACGACTACCCGCGCCAGCTCTCGGGCGGCCAGCGTCAGCGTGTCGCCATCGTGCGCGCCCTCATGATGGACCCCGAGATCCTCCTCCTCGACGAGGTCACCGCCTCCCTTGACCCGGAGATGGTGCGCGAGGTTCTCGACGTCGTTCTCGAGCTGGCTCGCACCGGCATGACGATGCTCATCGTCACGCACGAGATGGGTTTCGCCCGCGCGATCGCCGACCGCATCGTCTTCATGGACGAGGGCCGCATCGTCGAGGTCGACCCGCCGCGCAAGTTCTTCGCGGACCCGTCCTCGGATCGCGCGCGCAAGTTCCTCGACATCTTCAGCTTCGAGGGCGCCAAGCTCTAAGAGCTTGTCTGCTGGTTGGTGCCCGTGGGCGACGGCCCGCCCGCGAGATCGCCACACGCGAGCCTGCGGCTCGGAGTGATCGATCTCGAAGCCCGGCCAGGCCCTGCCGCCGCCCACCGGCACCGCGGCCAGGCCCTGCAGGCCCCGCGGCTGCCTCCAACCGGGCGGTGCTTAGTGCGGTCGGATAGTCTGCCCTGTCCCTGCCGCCGCCCACCGGCGCCCTCCAAACCAGTGGTGCATGGTCGCTGACGTGTGGCTCGGTGCGTCGTCTCGGATCCAGCCCTGGTCCTGCCGCCGCCCACCGGCACCGCGGCCAGGCCCCGCAGGCCCCGCGGTGGCCTCCACACCGCCGGCGCTTGGTTGCTGATCGTTCGCTTGGCGCGTCGTCTCGAAGCCCGGCCAGGCCCTGCCGCCGCCCACCGGCACCGAGGCCTGCCCGCCCGCTTGCTGTCCATGCCGCGAACTCTGCTCGGCACGTCGGCTTGAAGCCCGACCTGCCCCGCAGGCCCTGCGGCTGCCTCCAATCGGGCACGGACATCGGGATCCGCGAATGAGCTTGTTGCTCGGGGTATTGCGCCGCACGGGGAGGCATTGCGCTGTCTAGCTGCTAGTGCATTGCTTCCTGAACTAGTAGGGGTGTTAAGAGCTGACGCGTACGCGGATAGGTTGTTGCTTCATGGATAGGTTATGACCAGGCGGATAGCTTATTAGCCTATCCGCGTGGTCATAACCTATCCGCATCGTCGCAACCTATCCGCATCGTCGGCTGCCAGGTCCTGCCGCCGCCCACGGGCGTAAGGAATAGGGTGCGAGTCTGTGGGGTTGCCCGCTCAGCGCCCCAAACAAAGCGCCCGCCCTCGCGTTGCGCGGGGCGGGCGGCATCATAAGCCAGGCAAGCATTGCAACTGCTGCAAGCAAAGCGAGCAACACATGCAACGCAAGCATCAGCGTGCAACGCAAGCGCCACAACCGAAATGATCGGCGCGAGCGTCGCGAGCTTACTTCTGCTCGAGCGTCACGCGGTACACGTTGGTCTCGCGCAGCTGGAAGCCGGCGCGCTGGTAGAGGCGGTTCGCGGCCTCACGCGAGGGACGCGACGTCAGATCGACGGTGCGAGCGCCGACCTTCTTCGCGTGCTCGACGGCTGCCTCCACGAGGGCGAAACCGGCACCCTGACCGCGGGCGGCCTCGTCGACGACGACGTCCTCCACCCACGCGCGCACGCCGGTAGGGATCTCGAAGGCCACCAGGGACAGCATGCCAAGAATCGGGCGGTTGCCCTGGGCGTCCGCCTCGTCCGGGCGGAATGCGAACAGGTGCACGCTGTCCTGGGAGAGGAAGCGCTGCACGTCAGCCTCGCTCATGGGGGCGGCGGAGCGGGACAGCTGGGGGA
>ERZ1699249.176-NODE-176-length-9144-cov-2.046911_pt1 | contig 9144 bp, 5 predicted proteins | sample MGYA00581527_ERZ1699249 | MGnify/ENA primary metagenome ERZ1699249 (study PRJEB42319, sample SAMD00040308) | human oral metagenome | material: saliva | host: Homo sapiens | study: EMG produced TPA metagenomics assembly of PRJDB4115 data set (Metgenomic analysis of... | reverse complement strand
GCTCAGGGTGAACATGCCGAGCGTGCGCCACTATTGTGGGGTGCGTCGACCGACGTCGGTCCGGTCCGCTCACACAACGAGGATTCTTGGCTGGCGGTCTCGCCCGTCTTCGCAGTCGCAGATGGGATGGGGGGCCACCTCGGCGGTGCCCGGGCCTCAGCACAGGCCGTCCTTACACTGCAGGAGTTCCTGAGTCCTGATCGACTCGGAGACCGTCCCGTCGCCCTGGTCGATCTGTCCGTCGCGATTGACGCAGCCGCCACGGACGTGGCCTCCCTGGCACCTGCTGACAATCCGATGAGTGCCCCCGGCACGACACTCTCCGGTCTGATGGTCCTGTGGACCGCGGAAGGTGCCTTCTGGCTCTCCTTCAATGTTGGCGACTCACGCGCCTACGTCGTCGGTGCCGGCGGCATCCGCCAACTCACCCACGACCACTCCGCGCTGCAGGAGGCTCGCGACCTGGCGGCCACCTCAGGCGCGCCCCAGGTCATTCCTCCAGCCAACGTCGTGACCAAGGCACTGGGTGCCGGACAAACCGGAAGTGTGAAAGCCGACTACACAATCATGCCGCTGGAAGAGGGCGATCGGGCGGTCATCTGTACAGACGGCGTGCACGGCGTCCTACAGGATTCGCAGATCCACGCCATTGTTGCCGCCGGCAATGGGCCGCAGGGCACCGCTGACGCACTCGTGAAAGCCAGCCTCGAAGCGGGCACTCGCGACAACACGACAGCCGTAGTAGTCTACGCAGGAAAAGAATCACGAGTAACATTGACAACGAATGTCATGAATCGGATGATTCAACCAGTACGTCCGGCGTCGATTCAGACAGCGCGCCGGGTTCCTCGTAGAGAAGGCAGTGACTGATGCTTCAGATTGGACGCTTCTTGTGTCGCGGACAGGGCGCGATGCTCGTCACCGGACCCCTCGGTGCGGCGTTGGTGCCGCTCGAATTTGCGGACTCCGCGGCTGATGTCGTGTGGGGACGAGCCGACACGCAGGCGTGGCTCTCCCACGTGCAGGCCGAGCAGGGCGACGTCCTGCTCCTGGACTGCGCCGGCGAACAGCCCTACTTGACAGTCCTCGGCAATATTCAGCTGCGCATGCGCGCCGCCGGTCAGATCACCGAGCAGGTGTGGACCGACCCGATCTGGGCGTGGCCCTTCAACCCCGGCGAATGGCAGACCTTCGAGGCCACCATCATCGACGGCGACGAGGTGACGTGGATGGTGCCCGCCGCCGACCGCGTCGAGGCCGGCGAGATCCGCATCGGTCGCGCGCTCGACGAGGTCGAGGCCCTCGCGTCGATGCCCGTCGATACCATGGGCTTCCTCATCAACCCTGACATCCCGGATCACGAGCGTCGCGCCCGCCGCGAGGCCCGCGAGGAGCTGCCGGAGCCGACCGTGCACACCGCCTCCGTGGACCTGGCCGCCGTCGAGGCCCAGTTCCTCGCCGCGACCAGCAATGGCCCCGTGTCGCTGAGCTCCGCTTCCCGCACCCCCGATGACGTCGACGACGCCTCGGACGAGCAGGTCGAGGAAACGCCGAGCGAGGAGGCGCCAGCGAAGGACGCCGAGCAGCCTTCGGGCGAGCTCTACGTCGTCGCCGACGCCGTCGAGCCGCCGGTCAACACCGCCGCGTCGACCGAGCGCCTGGCCGCCTACTCGGAGTCCACCTCGTTCGAGCCCGAACCCGAGCCTGCTCCTGAGCCCGAGGTTGAGCCCGCTCCCGCGCCTGAGGCTGAGCCCGAGCCTGAGGTTGAGCCCGCTCCTGCGCCGGAGCCTGAGGCTGAGCCCGCTCCCGAGCCGGAGCCCGCTCCCGAGATGGCGCCTGAGCCGCCCGCCGCGCCCGAGGCCATGAGCGCCGCCGGCCTGGCCGACCTGGGTGCTGAGACCGACACCGAGGCCACGATTCTGCGCCTCGCCCCCGTCAACTCCGGCCCCGCCGCGCCCGTCGCCTTCCTGATCCACGGCGGCACCGTGCCCGTTGAGGTCTCGCGTGACGTCGTCATCGGCCGCGACCCCGACGCCCGCGCCCTGACCGGCCGCCCCGTGGCGACCGTGCTGCGCGTGCCCAGCCCGGCCACCGAGATCTCGCGTTCCCACTGCGCCGTCATGATGACGACGCCGGGTTCGTGGGCGCTCATGGACCTGGGCAGCGCCAACGGCACCGTCCTGCGTCACGCTGACGGCTCTTTCCAGGATGTCACCCCCATGGTGACGATCGCCCTGAACGACGGTGACCTCATCGACGTCGGTGAGGGGACCACGATCGAGTTCCGCGTGCGCTGATCTGCTATTCAAACGCGTGTGGGGTGGACCGCTTGGCCCACCCCGCACGCGTATGTACTAGGGTGGCTGTTAAGACCTGCTGGAGGTTGCGCGCGCTGATGCTTGCTGCCACCGGCCTGGCGAGAGTGAGCGTGTCATGAAGAAACGCGCGCGGATGATCGTCGTCCTCGTGTGTGTGTTCGTTGTGCTGCCGGTGGTGGGTGGCCTCGTGTATTCGTTCAGCGTGAGCGCGGAGGCGGCTGCGCGCTACTACGCCGAGGCGATCGCCCAGGGGCGCTTCGAAGATGCGCTGGCGGTTGAGAGCGCCGACGCCGACGCCGATCCCAATGTCGGGCGTGGCGACGCCGTTGACCTGCGGCGACTCCAGCGCTCGTCGAGCACTCCAGCGATGAGCGTGGGCGCTGTGTGGGTGCACTCCGAGCTCGACAGGGATGGTCGGCAGGGGGTCAATATCGAGTTCTCAATGAACGGCCGCTCCACGACCCGCGTCATCTACATGGAGCGCTCGGGTGTGCCCAAGCCGCACATTGGCTCGTGGAGGGTCGTTTCCAGTGCGGCACGTAGTGTCGCTGTGTCCGCGCACGGGTACGCCTCAGACCTGTCGATTGCTGGAGTGTCGCTCGGGGACGTCGGAGCGACCAAGGGCAATCAGCGGATGATTCCTCCCGTAACAGACGACCTGTGGCACTTCGCGGCAGGTGGAGGATTGGTGTACGCGTATCCCGGTGCCTACGACATTAGCGTGACCCGGTTCAGTGAAGACACTGAGTACAGTGTCGACTCCGTTCCGTCGGGTGCGACGATCGACTTGTTCGATGCTGACGAACCTCACCAAATCGACATCGTCTTGAACGGGGAAACAAAGGCCTGGCAACAGGAGCAATTCGTGCCTCTCCTGGAATCGTGCATTCGTGGGGAAAGCCCAGAGCAGGCCCTGTGTTCCGATCTTAACGTTGCGGATGTTGAGTCAATTGAGGTAGGGGAGGTCAGCGACAGCGTGCCGGGGAGCTTGGCTGCCTACAACATCACGGTGACCACACGGGAGCACCGTATCTGGCTGGACGTGCGTGGCGCGGTCTGCTTCGACGAGGCCGGTGAGCGATACATCGTCTTCACGCTCCTTCGAGAGTGGGTCGACGGCCGACAGGTCAGATAGCTGGACCGGCGAGCCTCGCCGGCGACCTGGCTCCTGTGACGAGTGTAGGGTGGGCCTTCGGGCCCGCCCCACTCCCGTCTTCGCACTCTCGTTGAGGGGGCGACGCTCCGGCCTGCTGTCGACTGACACGCCGCTTGATAGGCCTGACCAGCCTGCTTGACGCCTACTTCCGCGCGAGGAAACGATACCCGACAAGCAACCAAGGCCTCGTCCATGTAAGGACAATCATTATTGTGCGTGTCTTGAAGTGACCTTAGTCCCTTGATACGTGTATCCTTGCCTGTGGCAGTGGCCCGGTGTCGGGCCAATCATCGCAAACACGGAAGTTGAGGACCACGATGGTCAAGTATGTGTACGACTTCTCCGAGGGTGACAAGTCCATGAAGGACCTGCTCGGAGGAAAGGGAGCGAACCTCGCCGAGATGACGAAGCTCGGCCTGCCTGTTCCCCCCGGCTTCACGATCACCACCGAGGCATGCCGCGCATACCTCAAGGAGTCGGCCGTTCCCGAGTCGCTTGCCACCGAGGTCACCCGCGCCCTGCGCGGCGTCGAAGACAAGATGGGCCGCCACCTCGGCGACCCCGCCGACCCGCTCCTCGTCTCCGTGCGAAGCGGCGCCAAGTTCTCCATGCCCGGCATGATGGAAACCGTCCTGAACATCGGCCTCAACGATGAGTCGGTTCTCGGCCTCGCAGCCGTTAGCGGTAACGAGCGCTTCGCGTGGGACTCCTACCGCCGCCTCATCCAGATGTTCGGCAAGACCGTCCTCGACATCGACGGCGACCTCTTCTCCGACGCCCTCGACGAGCTCAAGGCCGAGCGTGGCGTGAAGGGCGACACCGACCTGACCGCCGAGGACCTCAAGGGCCTCGTCGCCACCTTCAAGGGCATCGTCAAGGAACAGACCGGCGAGGACTTCCCCCAGGATCCGCGCACACAGATGGACATGGGCATCGAGGCCGTGTTCCGCTCCTGGAACACCGAGCGCGCCCGCATCTACCGCCGCCGCGAGCGCATCCCCCACGACCTGGGCACCGCCGTCAACATCTGCACCATGGTGTTCGGCAACATGGGCGAAAACTCCGGCACCGGCGTGTGCTTCACCCGCGACCCCTCCTCCGGCCACTCCGGCGTCTACGGCGACTACCTGGTCAACGCCCAGGGCGAGGACGTCGTTGCGGGCATCCGCAACACGCTGGCCCTGTCCGACCTCGAGCGCATCAACAAGCCCGTCTACGACGAGCTGCGCGCCATCATGCGCAAGCTCGAAACCCACTACCGCGACATGTGCGACATCGAGTTCACCGTCGAGCGCGGCAAGCTGTGGATGCTCCAGACCCGCGTCGGCAAGCGCACCGCCGCCGCCGCGTTCCGCATCGCCACCCAGCTCCTCGGCGAAAAGCTCATCACCCGCGACGAGGCCCTGGGCCGCGTCACCGGCGACCAGCTCACCCAGCTGATGTTCCCGCAGTTCGACGCGAAGGCCGAGAAGGAACTCATCGCGCGCGGCATGGCCGCCTCCCCGGGCGCCGCCGTCGGCAAGATCGCCTTCGACAACGCGCAGGCCATCGAAGCCGCCGAAAAGGGTATCAAGACCGTCCTCGTGCGCCGCGAGACCAACCCCGACGACCTGCCCGGCATGGTCGCCGCTGAGGGTGTCCTCACCGCGCGCGGCGGTAAGACCTCGCACGCCGCCGTCGTTGCCCGCGGCATGGGCAAGACCTGCGTGTGTGGTGCTGAGTCCCTCGTCATCGATGCTGCCGCCGGCACCGCCACCATCGGTGACCTCGTCCTGACCGCTGACGACACCATCGCCATCGACGGCCAGACCGGCGAAATCTTCCGCGGCGAGGTCCCCGTGACCGACTCGCCCGTCACCACCTACCTCGCCGAAGGCCTCGAGGCCGGCCTCGCCGCCGCCGGCGAGGATGCGGGAACCCGCGAGCTCGTCGAGGCCGTCGACAAGCTCCTGTCCCACGCCGACAAGGTCCGCCGCCTGCGCGTGCGCGCCAACGCCGACACCCCCCTCGACTCCACGCGCGCCATCGAGTTCGGTGCCGAGGGCATCGGCCTGTGCCGCACCGAGCACATGTTCCTGGGTGAGCGCCGCCCGCTCGTCGAGCGTGCGATCCTCTCCGCCCCCGAGTCCGACGAGCGCCAGGCCGCCTTCAACGAACTCGAGAAGCTGCAGAAGCAGGACTTCCTCGAGATGCTCGAGGTCATGGACGGCAAGTCGATGACCGTGCGCCTCATCGACCCGCCGCTCCACGAGTTCATGCCCGCCCTCATCGAGCTGGAGACCAAGGTCGCCGTCGGCAAGGCCACCGGCACCCTCGACCCCGCCGACGAGGCCATGCTCGTCGAGGTGCGCCGCATGCACGAGCAGAACCCCATGCTGGGTCTGCGCGGCGTGCGCCTGGGCATCTACCTGCCCGGCCTGTTCGCCCTGCAGATGCGCGCCCTGTGCGAGGCGGCCGCCGAACTCGTGGGCCGCGGCCTCGACCCGCGTCCCGAGATCATGGTCCCGCTCGTCGGCTCCGTGCGTGAGCTCCAGCTCGTGCGCGAGGAAGGCGAAGGCATCATCGCCTCCGTCGCCGCCGCCCGCGGCGTGGACCTGTCCGGCGTCTCCATCGGCGCCATGATCGAGCTGCCGCGCGCCGCCATGACCGCCGAGGACCTGGCCGAGGAAGCCGACTTCTTCTCCTTCGGCACCAACGACCTGACGCAGACCGTGTGGGGCTTCTCGCGCGACGACGTCGAGGGCGTGTTCTTCCCGCAGTACATCGAGGCCGGCATCTTCGGTGTCTCCCCCTTCGAGTCCATCGACGTCCACGGCGTGGGCACCCTGGTCTCCGAGGGCGTGCGCCGCGCCCGCTCCACCAAGCCGAACATCAAGCTCGGCGTGTGTGGCGAGCACGGTGGCGACCCGCTGTCGATCCACTTCTTCCACAACGTGGGTGTCGACTACGTGTCCTGCTCCCCGTTCCGCGTCCCCGTCGCCCGCCTCGAGGCTGGCCGCGCCGCGGTCGAGGACCACGTGGACATGACCGCCTGATCGCTGGCGGTGCCGCTGCTTCGGTGAGTGGCGCTGAGTGAGTGACGAGGCCGTGGCCGGGAAACCGGTCGCGGCCTCGTTTCGTTGTGGGTGCTGGTTGTTGTGGGTGCTGGTTGTTGTGGGGCTGTGTGTGCCGGTGGGCGGCGGCCCGCCCGGTTTCCGATGTTGCTTGTTGCTTGTGGCCCCACGGGTGTTCCGGGTGCCGTCGGGTCCGGCCGCCCGCGAGATCGCCACACGCGAGCCTGCGGCTCGGAGTGGTCGATCTCGAAGCCCGGCCAGGCCCTGCCGCCGCCCACCGGCACCTCGGCCCGGCTCCGCGGGCCACGCGGGCCTCGCGGTTCCCTCCATGCGTGAACCTGCGGCTCGGAGTCGTCGATCTCGAAGCCTGGCCAAGCCCTCCGGACCCTCCGGTACCCTCCACACCGGTGGGGCTTTTCATTGCTGTGCACATCCCATCCAGGCCCCGCCGCCCACGGGTGCCGCCGCCAAGCCCCACAGTCAGGCCTCTCTTGTCCCGCAGCTCACGCGTCGCCCTCCACACCGGCGGTGCCTGGTGTGCTGGTGGGTGATCGGCGTCGTTTTGAAGCCCGGCCAGGTCCTGCCCCCGCCCACCGGCACCCACCGGCACCGCAGCCAGGCTCCGCGGGCCTCGCGGTGCCCTCAACAAAGGGCGGTGCCTGGTGTGCTGGTGGGTGATCGGCGTCGTTTTAAAGCCCGGCTATGCCCTGCCGCCGCCCACCGGCACCGCAGTTGGGCACCAGCCGGGGGCTGTATGCCCTGCGTTGGTTTCCAATCTGGCCCGCTGGGGGGTGCAGCATTAGGAGCTGGCTGGCGGCGTGTCGGCGGCGTGTCGCGGCTCTAATGACGCCATTTCCCCCGTTTTGAGGCAGTGAGGTTGCGGTTCGTGGTGGTGCGGTGCTCAGAGTGCAGACCACCTCGGTGAAAAACGCTGAAAATGGGCTGTTGTGGGCGAGGTGGTCTGCGTTTTGGGCACAATGGCGTCTGGCAGGGTGTGTTGTTCGCGCGCGAACCCGATGCTGCGAGCGGTAACCCGCTATGTCGCACGTGAACCCGCTATTTGGAGTGTGGGCGGGGCTGCCCAGGTTCGTAGTAGCGGGTTAACGTGCGGATTAGAGGACCCACGTGCGTAGTAGCGGGTTTACATGCGGATTAGAAGGCCCACGTGCGTAGTAGCGGGTTAACGTGTGCATGATGGGGACCAGATTGTCACCTGTCAGCTTGCGCGTTGCTGGTTGGGGTAGCCAGTGACCCTGCGGCTGCCCGGCTGCTCGGTTGTGCGGCTGCCCGGCAGATTGTACTCGCGCGTGGGTGTGGTAGTGCCCCGCCCGAAACCGGGCGGGGCACTACCACACCCATCAATCAGGCGTTCTGCAAAGCTCCCTGCATGGCGAAAATCAGGGCCACCATGATCGAGTTGTTGAGCGCGTGAAACATCCACGAGTAGGCGACGCTCTTGCGGGAGGACACGTAAACGAGCGTCAGGACGATGCTGATGGGCAGGTAGGCGATCATGTCCTGCCACTGGTGGCAATGCATGTAGGCGAACAGGAGCGCAGAGATCGATGCAACGACCCACGTGGGTGCATACGCGCTGAGCTTGCCGATGAGGATGTGGCGGTAGAAGATTTCCTCCACCAGGGGCACGCCGACGGCGACGAAGAAAGCGAACGGCAGCGCGAGTCGACTGCTTGTGAGGGCGTCGATGACGAGCTGCTGGTTCTCGGCGACCGGCGGGTTAATGCCGTAGATGGCCAGGCGGGAGACAAGCTGGACGACCGCGACGACAAACCACAGGCCGAACAGTACGGCAATCTTGAGGAGAGGGTGCGTGCGCAGGTAGGAAAAAGTGGAGGCGAACTCGCGCCAGAAGAAAGCTAACACCATGACCAGGAAGACAGAATCGATCGCGATATTGACCATGGTCAGATCCCACGACTGCGGAATGATCGAAGCCGGCAACAGCCCGAGCAGGAAGAACGCTGCGTCGGGGATCCCGAAGACAGCGCTGCGCACCAAGTCGGCGCGGGTGGGGCGCGTGGGGGACGAGGCCGGGGTGGCCTCCGTCGTCGTGGTGACGGCAGGCAGGGGGTCGGGGAATTCGGTCGGTGTTTGTGGCGAAAGGGAGATTTCGGTGGGGCGAGGGTCGGTGGTCACGGGCTGTTGGGTGCTTCCTGTCGATGAATGATGGTGCGGGGATATTCTGACAGACTTTGAAATAGAGTGGCGCCCGGTGGGGGAGGGGTGACGTTGACTAATCGCTGCAAGCAAGCCGTTTTATGGCACTGCGTCACCAAATTACAATCGCGGGTCCTTGGTCCCAAAAGTGGGGTGTGTGGGGGCGCTACATATTGTCGCGATGAGGTTGCAATTTAGGAGAACCTAATCGGACTACTTTTCACCTGGGCGAGATGTGGCTACGCTCAATGGGTAGAAAACCCATCATCCCGGCGCGTCCATCACGCCGGTCCCTCAGGAGGCAAGCGATGGCAGTGCTTCGTGCTCGCGCAGATCATGTTGTCCAGCGGTCTATTCGTCTTCTCATCGCCCTGTTTATGGCGTCTCTCGTCGTGGCGATTGTCGCTGTGCCGTCGCGCGCGGCCAACCAGACGTGGGG
>ERZ1699249.173-NODE-173-length-9174-cov-1.801039_pt1 | contig 9174 bp, 6 predicted proteins | sample MGYA00581527_ERZ1699249 | MGnify/ENA primary metagenome ERZ1699249 (study PRJEB42319, sample SAMD00040308) | human oral metagenome | material: saliva | host: Homo sapiens | study: EMG produced TPA metagenomics assembly of PRJDB4115 data set (Metgenomic analysis of... | reverse complement strand
AAGTTTTTGTTCAAGACAGCTGTCTCAGTTGACTTCTTCTGCTCATCTGTCGTTTTAGCAGTGTGATTGTAAGCCTTACGGTTGACGTTAAAATTAAAATACCAAGAAGTCTTGTCCTGCAAACTATAAATGATATTATTCTTATATTTTTCCTTTGTCTTAGCAAAGTTTGAACTATTTGGATAAACACCTGCGATTGAATAAGCTCCACTTTCAAAGTTACGGATGGTCAATTCTTGGTCTGAGCCATCAAAATAAGCCAATTTCACGTGTTCAATTGATACTTTGTCATGATCATAGTAATGCGGATTTTTCACATACTCGATAGATGATTTTGATGTGAAATCTTTTAACAAGTAAGGTCCACTGTAGAGAATACTATCTGGAGATAGGGTACCAAAATCCTTCCCTTTTGAGTTTAGAAACTCTTCGTTTACTGGGAAAAGAATACTGTTCGTTGTTTTTGAATTCCAGTAAGGCTCTGGGCGTGTCAAAGTATACTCAACAGTCTGGTCATCAATGGCCTTAACCCCAACCTTAGAAAAGTCAGAATCCGCTCCTGTAATATAATCATTCAAGCCCTTGATTGAGTTTTGAATCAAGTCAATGGCCTGTGATTTATTATCCACTGCGTACTTGATACCTGTCACAAAATCTTGTGCCTTGACTGGGGCGTACTCTTCACCGTCAGCCGTGAACCATTTGGCATCTTTTCTCAGTTTATAGGTATAAGTCAGACCGTCGCTTGAAACAGACCAGTCTTCTGCCAAAGACGGAACTAGGTTTCCGTGGTTGTCATTTTCAAGCAAACCATCAACTAGGTTAGTAATAATAGCTGTATTATCAGCGTAGTAGTCTAATAAATAGTTAAATGTAGTTGGATTTCCACTAAAGGTTGATGAGTAAGTTTTTGTATCTGAACCTGATTGTCCGCAAGCAGCTAAAAGCAAGGCAGCCGCAAAAGTCAGACCTGCACTAAGGACACGCTTTTTTGTCTTCATCTTCTTTCTCCTTTATGTTAGTTTTTATAACATAAGCTTATTTTACCAAAATAGTGGGAATTTGTAAAGTTAATTGAATTTCGAGAATGAAAGTTTATAAACTTTAGGAATAAAAAAACAAAGAATTTCTGTCTTTCATACAGTCCTCCCTTGTTTTTATACGATTTCAATTTTAGATTTTTCTGTTCAGAAATATTTAGCCCAATTCCACACAGAAAGCATCCCATGGAGCTAAGACTTGTTTTTCAAAGGCTTCTTGAGCCGTGGTGTTTTCAATCAAGACAGATTTGACGTTTCCTTCTACTGTTAAGTCTTGCTCTTCATTGGACAAGTTAGCCACAACTAGAAAACGACGGTCGCCATCTTTACGGATATAGGCAAAGACCTTGTCAGCTGTTTCCAATAGTTCAAAGTCAGCTCGAATCAGCCAGCTATTCTCCTTACGGATTTGGACCAACTTCTGATAAGTATAGAAAATAGAATCTGGATTTGCCAGCGCTTCTTGAACATTAATTGCTTGATAGTTTGGATTGACTGCCAACCAAGGATGACCTGTTGAGAAACCAGCGTTTTTGCTTTCGTCCCATTGCATAGGGGTACGGGCATTGTCACGTCCAATGACACGGATACTGTCCATGATTTCTTCCATCGGAACGCCTTTTTCAAGAGCCTCACGCGCATAGTTAAGAGATTCAATATCTTCTACTTGATCCAGTGTTTCAAACGGATAATTTGTCATCCCAATTTCCTCACCTTGATAGATATAAGGAGTCCCTCTCATGAGATGAAGCAAGATTGCAAAGGCTTTGGCAGATTTTTCGCGGTATTCTTGGTCATTTCCCCAGATTGAGACGATACGAGGGAGGTCATGATTGTTCCAGAAGAGTGAATTCCAGCCGTCCTCAACGCCTAACTCTGTCTGCCATTTGTTGAAAATCTCTTTTAACTTAGGGATATTCAGCGCTTTTTGATAGTGCCACTTAGGTTGCCCTTCCTGATACTGAAGACAGATGTGTTCAAATTGGAAAACCATAGACAATTCTTGCCCCTTTGGATCAGAGTAAAGCTTGGCAATCTCTGGAGTTGCTCCCCAAGTCTCCCCTACTGTCAAGAGATTCTTATCGCCAAAGGTCGCCTGATTCATCTCCTTGAGATAGGGATGGAGCATAGGACCATTATTGACTACCTTCTCGTCAGGAATTTTCCCAATCATGTCAATAACATCCATACGGAAGCCGCCAATGCCTTTATCAATCCAGAAGTTCATCATCTCATAAATTTTCTGACGAAGCTTTTCATTTTCCCAGTTGAGATCCGGCTGTTTCTTACTGAAAAAGTGAAGATAGTATTGACCTGACTTTTCATCGTATTCCCAAGCAGAACCACTAAAGATAGAATCTAAATCGTTGGGTTCATCCCGCCAGATATAGTAGTCTCGCTCAGGGCTATCAGGATTTTCACAGGCCTCGACAAACCAAGCATGTTCATCTGAGGTATGATTGACCACCAAGTCCATGATGATACGAATATCACGCTTCTTAGCTTCCGCGATCAGTTGGTCCATATCCTCCATGGTTCCGAAAATAGCTGCAATCGCTTGATAATCAGCAATATCATAGCCATTATCATCCATAGGACTGTCATAAACTGGAGAAAGCCAAATCGCTGTAATTCCTAACTTGGCGAGATAGTCTAACTTACTGGTAATTCCTGGCAAATCGCCAATTCCATCTCCGTTGCTATCCATAAAGCTCTTAGGATAGACTTGATAGACTACGGCATTGTGCCACCATTTTTCTTGCATCTTCTTACCTCATTATTTTAATAATCTACAATCTATGATAGCGTTTTTTAAAACTTTGTGCAAGCGTTTGCCTAATCTTTTTGATTCCTTTTTTAACTCCATAGTTTCCTAACTTCCAATTTTTTATTATAATAGAGGTCAGAGGTAAAAAAATGAAAAAACAAGCTTTTAGTTCTGAACAATATTTGAATCTACAGCGCGACCACATTTTGGAGCGCATTAACCAATTTGACGGCAAGCTCTACTTGGAGTTTGGTGGCAAAATGCTAGAAGATTTCCACGCTGCTCGTGTGCTTCCTGGCTATGAGCCTGACAACAAAATCAAGCTCTTGCAAGAGTTGAAAGAGCAGGTTGAGGTTGTGATTGCCATTAACGCTAGCAACATCGAGCATTCTAAAGCACGTGGTGACTTGGGCATTTCTTATGACCAAGAAGTTCTTCGTTTGATTGACAAATTCAATGAATTAGGGATTTTTGTCGGCTCAGTGGTCATTACACAATACGCTGGCCAACCCGCTGCAGATGCCTTCCGCAACCAACTTGAGAAAAACGGAATTGATTCTTATCTTCATTATCCAATCAAAGGATATCCGACGGATATGGATCACATCATTTCTCCAGAAGGCATGGGAAAAAATGACTACATCAAAACCAGTCGCAACCTGATTGTCGTAACCGCTCCTGGACCTGGTTCTGGAAAATTGGCAACCTGTATGTCCAATATGTACCACGACCAAATCAATGGTATCAAGTCTGGTTACGCTAAATTTGAAACCTTCCCAGTTTGGAATCTTCCCCTTCATCACCCAGTCAACTTGGCCTACGAGGCTGCTACAGCTGACCTTGATGATGTCAACATGATTGACCCCTTCCATCTCCAAACCTACGGAGAAACCACTGTCAACTACAACCGTGATATCGAGATTTTCCCAGTGCTCAAGCGCATGTTGGAACGTATCCTAGGAGAGTCTCCATACGCTTCTCCGACAGACATGGGTGTCAACATGGTTGGTTTCGCTATTACAGATAATGAGGCTGCTATCGAAGCCTCTAAACAAGAAATCATCCGTCGCTACTATCAAACTGTTCTTGATTTCAAAGCCGAAAAAGTTGGCGAAGCTGCTGTCAAGAAAATCGAGTTGCTTATGAATGACCTCGGCATCACACCTGCAGACCGTAAGGTTGCTGTCGTTGCCCGTCAAAAAGCTGAAGAAACTGGCGGACCAGCCCTAGCCCTTGAATTGCCAACTGGCGAAATCGTGACTGGTAAAAACTCAGAACTCTTTGGCCCTACAGCCGCTGCTCTTATCAACGCTATCAAGAAATCAGCTGATATTGCTAAAGAAGTGAAACTAATCGAACCAGAAGTTGTCAAGCCAATCCAAGGTCTTAAAATCGATCATCTAGGTAGCCGCAATCCACGCCTACATTCAAATGAAATTTTGATTGCACTGGCTATCACAGCTACGGAAAATCCTGATGCTGCCCGCGCTATGAAAGAACTTGGCAATCTCAAAGGAAGCGAAGCCCACTCAACCATCATCTTGACCGATGAAGACAAGAATGTCCTTCGTAAACTAGGTATCAACGTAACCTTTGACCCTTACTACCAATACGACCGCTTGTATCGTAAATAAAGATTTCAACCTCTCCAGCCTCGGAGAGGTTTTCTCTCTGCCTCAAGAGCCGGCTTTATGTTATAATGAAAGAAGAAAACTGAAAGGATTTACCATGTCAAAAGAAGTTATTGTTGAAAGTTTTGAACTTGACCACACCATTGTTAAAGCACCCTATGTTCGCTTGATTGGGGAAGAAACAGGGCCAAAAGGAGACATCATCTCCAATTATGATATTCGCTTGGTGCAACCAAACGAAGACTCTATCCCTACTGCTGGCCTTCACACTATCGAGCACCTCTTAGCCAAACTCATCCGTACCCGCATTGACGGCATGATTGACTGTTCACCATTTGGTTGCCGTACAGGCTTCCACATGATTATGTGGGGGCGCCACACCAGTGCTGAAATCGCATCTGTTATCAAGGATTCGCTCAAAGAAATCGCTGAAACTACTACTTGGGAAGACGTCCCTGGAACAACCATCGAATCTTGCGGAAACTATAAGGACCACAGCCTCTTCTCTGCTAAAGAATGGGCTAAACTCATCCTTGAACAAGGGATTTCAGATGATGCCTTTGAACGTCATGTGATTTAAACGTAAAAAAGGAACCAGTTTTTTCAGCTGGCTCCTTCTTTTTTATGCTCAAAATGTTGAGTTAGGCTTTCTCACGAATGACCAAAACACCATCTTCCATGTCAGCTTCTAGGTGTTTAGCATCAAGGTTATCCAAGTGGAAGTCTGTGACTTTGTCACGGATTTGTTGTTCAACCACACGACGGAGTGGACGAACACCCATGACTTCATCGTAGCCTTCTTCAGTCATGTATTCTTTAGCAGCTTCGCTCACTGCCAAGTCAATGTCTTTCTTAGAAAGCGTCTTGTTAACTTCAACCAACATAAGGTCTACAATCTTAGAAAGATCTTCTTTGCTCAAGTGTGAGAATTCGATGACAGCATTGAAACGGTTAAGGAATTCTGGACGGAAGTAAGGTTTCAAACGATCCATCAATTCTGGTTTATCAGCATCTTCTGTCAAGTTAGCTTCGTAACCAAAGCCTGCATTTGAAGTTGCGATAATCACCGTATTCTTGAAGTTAACAGTGTTACCTTGACCATCTGTCAAACGACCATCATCCAAAACTTGAAGGAGAAGGGTGATGACTTGAGGGTCAGCCTTTTCAATTTCGTCGAGAAGGACGATTGAGTATGGATTGCGACGGACGCGTTCTGTCAAGGTATTGTTGTTGTCATCGTAACCAACATAACCTGCAGTTGTACCAATCAATTTAGATACGGCTGTGCGGTCGCTGTATTCTGACATGTCCAAACGGATGATAGCATCTTTCGTTCCGAACATATCAAGCGCCAATTGTTTAGCTAGTTCTGTCTTACCAACACCAGTAGGTCCAAGGAACATAAAGGAACCAATTGGACGTTTTCCAGTACGAATACCTGACTGGTTACGACGAATAGCACGACTAATGGCTGAAACTGCTTCATCTTGACCAATAACACGTTTGTGAAGCTCTGCTTCCAGATTCAAGTAACGCTTGCTATCTGCCTGAGTCATCTTCTCAACAGGAATACCTGATAGACGACTAAGGGTTTGCATAATCTGATCTGCATCTACCAAGGCAGGTTTGGGTAATTTTGCTTTTTGGCTAGCTTTATATTGTTTAACAGCAGCCTTCATATCACCAGATAGAAGTGCTTCATCCAAAGGCGTTATCTCACGTTTGGCTTCTTTTTTGATACGACCTTGAACAGTTGCACTCGCTTCATCTAAAAGATCAATGGCAGAGTCAGGTAAGTTTTTACTTGTCAAATAACGGTGGGCCGCCTTGACCGCTGTCTCAACTGCCTCATCAGTAATCGTTACACGATGATAGTCTTCATAAGACGACCGTAGGCCTTTTAGAATATCAATCGCCTCAGGTACACTTGGCTCCTCAATTGTAATCTTAGCAAAACGGCGAGAAAGAGCTGCATCTTTCTCAATATGCTTCTGGTACTCAGCTTGAGTAGTTGCTCCAACCATATGAAGAGTTCCACGTGCTAGAGCGGGTTTCAAAATATTCGCCGCATCTAAGGTGCTATCAATACCTGAACCAGAACCAATAATCGTATGCAATTCGTCAATAAAAAGAATGATTTTTCCATCAGCTTCAATCTCATCAATGATCTGATTCATACGTTCTTCGAAATCGCCACGGAAACGTGTTCCTGCAACCACACTCATCATATCAAGCTCTAAGATACGCATATCAGCCAACTCAAAAGGTACTTCGCCTGAAGCAATACGCTGTGCTAAGCCAAGCGCAAGTGCCGTCTTACCAACACCTGCTTCACCCACAAGAACTGGGTTATTCTTCGTTTTACGACTCAAAACCTGAATCATGCGTGAAATTTCTTTCTCACGTCCAATAACAGGATCAAGAGCATCTAATTCGGCTACTGCCGTTAAGTCTTTGGTATAATCTGACAGTTCCCCAGTAGAAGATTGAGGAGGCTGCATCATATTAGCAAAATTTCCTGATGCCTTTGATTTTTTAGGCTTACGAAGGTCATGAATGGCCTTCAAATCTTGCTTACTAAGACCTGCGTAACGCTCCAAAGAACGTCGTAAATCGATAATACGAGGCTTATCGCTGTCATCCTTATATTGAAAACCAGCAACTTCAAGGAGACGACAAACCATCAAATCCTTATGAAGAAGGAAGGCCATCAATACATGTTCAGACCCTACCTCTACAGCACCAGTCACACTAGCAATTCCCTCTGCCTCTTGCAACATAGCCTCTAAAGCATGTGACTGTGCACGTAAATCGATAATATCTGATTCAGACAAGTCTTTTGGACTTTTCTCCATCGCTAGTACAGCAGCGGTCTCAATCTCTTCCGCACGAATACGGTCCTCAAAATCAGTAAATGTTAGGTAGGCTACAGATCCTGGAACCTCAACCATAGCCAGAAGCACATGCCAAGTCTCCAAGAAAGGACTTCCAAAACGCTCTGCCTCTAGCTGAGCACGATGGAAAATGGCCTGCATTTTTCTTGAATATGTCGTCATCTAATTTCCTTTTCTATCCAATCTAAGTAATAGCGAGCGCAGAATACGCGAACGAATAGCGGCCGCATCTTCGCCTAAAACATCATCACTAGCAGTTGCTAAAATCAAATTTCCCTCACGTTCAGTGATGATTTTTTCATCAAAAAGCAACTGAATCAAGTCTGTAAATACCTGCTCGCTGAGCTGATCTGCCAAGTTCTGAAGCAAATCATTAATCATGTGGTGCTTGTCGGAGAATCTGACCTTGACGATACGAATATAACCGCCACCTCCACGTTTACTCTCAACAATATAACCACGACTTTCTGTAAAACGAGTCTTAATAACATAGTTAATCTGACTCGGTACAACTTGAAAAGTATCTGCTAAGTTCGAGCGTTGAATCTCAGCAATTCCAGACTGGCCCAGCAATTCTTTAATATATTCTTCTATAATATCTGATGTATTTCTTGCCATCTTAATTCCTCCAGTCTAATTTGACTATAACTGACTATTATTATACCAAAAATGTCAGCTCATGGGAAACTATACCTTCAAAAAGCTTTTTAAAGTTGTCATTAAAGACCATATAAGATACAATAAATAAGACTGAAATATTAGGTAACTTAAGGTGTTTGATTCAAATTTTCTATCCACTTTAACAGGCTGAGACCCACCTAATCCAACAAGTACTTTTTAGCACTTTCGCAGTAGTATTAGTCTTATCACTCTCGATAAAGCTCATATCTCTTATTTATTTCCCTATGAAAGGTTACTCATGAAATACATCATTGCACTCTTAATCTCTATGATTCCTTTAGTTGAGCTCCGTGGAGCCGTACCTGTTGCTATCGCCTCAGGTATTCCTTGGTGGCAAGCCCTAATTCTTTGTGTCATTGGGAACATGATTCCAGTTCCAATTATCTTTTTCTTCGCCCGCCGTGTTCTCGAATGGGGGGTAGACAAACCTCTGATTGGTTGCTTCTTTACCTGGTGTCTTAAAAAAGGTCACAGTGGTGGCCAAAAACTTGAAAAAGCTGCCGGAGATAAGGGTGTCTTCTGGGCCCTTCTACTTTTTGTGGGAATCCCGCTTCCAGGAACAGGAGCTTGGACTGGTACCCTAGCAGCATCTATCCTAGATTGGGACTTTAAACGTAGTGTTATTGCTGTTATGCTTGGGGTTATCCTTGCAGGTATCATCATGGGAACACTCTCTCTTCTACTTGGTGTAAATACCTTCGCTCATTAATTACTTTTTCAACGTCTGGAGCATACTCAGACGTTTTTTAATAGCAACAAAAAAAGAAGCTACGATTCATTCACGTAACTTCTTTTCTTTTTATCTAGCAACTAGAATTAGTTGTTAAGAGCTGCTGCCATTGTAGCTGCAACTTCTGATTCAAAGTCGTTAGATGCTTTTTCGATACCTTCACCAACTTCAAAGCGAACGAATTCTACTACTGAAGCGTTTACTGATTCAAGGTAAGCTTCAACTGTTTTGCTGTCGTCCATGATGTAAACTTGTGCAAGAAGTGTGTATGCTTGGTCAACTTTAGTGTTGTCAAGCATGAAGCGATCCATTTTACCTGGGATGATTTTATCCCAGATTTTTTCTGGTTTACCTTCTGCAGCCAACTCAGCTTTGATATCAGCTTCAGCTTGAGCAATCACTTCATCAGTCAATTGAGCTTTTGATCCAT
>ERZ1699249.172-NODE-172-length-9223-cov-1.968558_pt1 | contig 9223 bp, 6 predicted proteins | sample MGYA00581527_ERZ1699249 | MGnify/ENA primary metagenome ERZ1699249 (study PRJEB42319, sample SAMD00040308) | human oral metagenome | material: saliva | host: Homo sapiens | study: EMG produced TPA metagenomics assembly of PRJDB4115 data set (Metgenomic analysis of... | reverse complement strand
CATCGGTATTGCCCTGGGTAACTGGATTACTTTCCTGATTCTGGGTCTGGGCGTTGCCGCTATTGTGGCGATGCTTCTGCTGGGTCGCCGCGCGCAGACTGCGGCTTTTGCCCAGATTGAGAACCAGCCCGGTCGTAGTGGTGCGGCGATGAACTCGGTGCGCCGCGGTTGGATTGTTGAGGAGCAGCCCGTTGCTGCGAACCGCAACCAGGATCTGGTGTTCCGTGCGCTGGGCCGTCCCGGTATTGTGCTGGTGACCGAGGGCCCTCACAGCCGCGTGAACTCGCTGGTGAACACTGAGAAGAAGCACTTGGCTCGTGTGGCTCCCGGTGTGCCGGTTCATGTGATTGAGACCGGTCACGATGAGGGTCAGGTTGAGCTCAAGGACGTTGTGAAGACTATGAACAAGCTTCCGAAGGCTCTGACTCAGCAGGAGATGCAGGTTGTTTCTGGTCGCCTGAGCACTCTGAACACTATGCGTAACCCGATGAATGGTCTGCCGAAGGGTGTTGACCCGATGCGTGCACGCCCCGACCGTCGTGCGATGCGCGGCCGCTAAGCGAGACGCTGATATAAGGTTTTGAAGGCTCCGGCTCTTCCCGTGGGGGGAGGGCCGGGGCCTTTTGTTATACCCGGTTATTGCGTTGCTGAGGGCATTGATATTGGCTTTGCTACTGGCTCTACTGAGGGCGTTAGCATCTCTACTGTGTGTCGTGAGGCAATCAAGATGTAACTCCTTTCCAGGATTTGTAACATTACCGAAACACGATAGTCACGCACGCGCAAAAAATAACCACTATGCTTGATATGTCACAGGGTTTTGCCCGCGGCCAAAAACTAAACCAAAGACTGAATGTGATGAGGGAAAGCACCCTCCTGCACCGTCAGTCGAACAAGGAGCAGTCCTCATGTTTACCAGCCCCCAGGAAGTTCTCGACTTTATCAAGAACGAAGAAGTAGTCTTCGTTGATATCCGATTCACCGACATGCCCGGCGTGCAGCAGCACTTCAACATGCCCGCCAAGGCAATTGATGACGATTTCTTCGTCAACGGCCAGCTTTTTGATGGCTCCTCCATTCGCGGCTTCTAGGGCATTGCTGAGTCCGACATGCAGCTGATCCCCGACGTTCAGTCCGCATACGTTGACCCCTTCCGCATTGAGAAGACCCTGGTCATCATCTGCTCCATCGTGAACCCCCGCACCGGCGAGCCCTACCACCGTGACCCCCGCGGCGTCGCTGAGCGTGCCGAGGCGTACCTGCAGTCCACCGGCATTGCAGACACCGCGTTCTTCGCATCCGAGGCTGAATTCTTCGTCTTCGAGGACGTCCGCTACCAGGTCGAGCCGAACTCCGTATTCTTCAAGATCGACTCCGATGAGGCTCCCTGGAACACCGGCCGCAAGGAAGAGGGCGGCAACCTGGGCAACAAGACCCCCGTCAAGGGCGGCTACTTCCCCGTCTCCCCCGTCGACAAGCAGGCTGACCTGCGTGACGCAATGTGCGTAGCAATGGACGAGGTTGGCCTTGAGGTTGAGCGTAGCCACCACGAGGTGGGCGCTGCCGGCCAGGCAGAAATCAACTACAAGTTCGACACCCTCACCAAGGCTGCTGACGACCTGCTGAAGTTCAAGTACGTCATCAAGGGCACCGCAGACGCATGGGGCAAGTCCGTGACCTTCATGCCCAAGCCCGTGTTCGGTGACAACGGCTCCGGTATGCACTGCCACCAGTCGCTGTGGCAGGACGGCGAGCCCCTCTTCTACGACGAGCGCGGCTACGGCTCCCTGTCCGACACTGCTCGCTGGTTCATCGGCGGCCTGCTCGAGCACGCGCCCGCGCTCCTCGCCTTCACGAACCCGTCAGTGAACTCCTTCCGACGCCTGGTTCCCGGCTTCGAGGCCCCGATCAATCTCGTGTACTCCGCACGCAACCGCTCCGCGTGCATCCGCATCCCCGTGACGGGCACGTCGCCCAAGGCCAAGCGCGTGGAGTACCGCGTGCCGGACCCGAGCGCGAACCCCTACCTGGCATTCTCCGCGTGCCTCATGGCGGGCATCGATGGCATCAAGCGCCGCATCGAACCGGCCGCGCCGATCGACAAGGACCTCTACGAGCTGCCGCCGGCCGAGTACCAGGACATCGCGAAGCTGCCGAGCTCCCTCGAGGCCGCCCTCGACGCGCTGCGCGAGGACCACGAGTTCCTCACCGAAGGAGACGTCTTCACGCAGGACCTCATCGACACGTGGCTGGAGTACAAGGAGACCAACGAGGTCGCCCCGATGCGCGCCTACCCGCATCCCTACGAGTACCAGATGTACTACGACCTGTGATCTAATCGTCACTTGAGCGGCCCCTGCCCCATTTTTGGCGCAGGGGCCGCTCGTTACCCGATAGACTCACCTCTAGACCTATTGTTCAGTCTTTGAACCGACATCCGGAGGACATGATGAAGCGCATGCGCGACGGCTCCTACACGATTAAACCGGCCTACAAGGTCGGAGAACACGACATCATCCCCGACATGCTGGCCAATCGGGCCATCAAGTTCCCGAATCAGGTCGTCGTTGAGCAGCGCTCCTCCGTCGGTGCCACGCGTTCCCTCACTGCAGGCGAGCTCCAGCGCCAGGTCGAATACACTGCCTGCGGCCTCATTGGCCTCGGCGTCAAGTCAGGTCACGCGGTCGCAATCCTGGCCCCGACCTCGTACGAATGGCTCCTCCTCGATCTCGCCCTCCTGTCGATCGGCGCGATCACCGTGCCGATCTATGAGTCCGACTCCGCGTCCCAGATCGAGCACATCCTCACCGACGCGCACGTGACCCGCGTCTTCACGGCCACCACCCAGCAGGCCGAGCTCGTGCACTCCGTGGCTCCCGAGTACACCATGGCGGTCGACTCCTTCGACCGCGGTGCCCAGCGCATGATCGCCCGCGCCGCCACCGGCATCACCATCGAGAACGTCGATCAGCGCCGCGCGACCATCTCCTCCTCGGACATCGCCACCATCATCTACACCTCCGGCACGACCGGAAACCCGAAGGGCGTGGCCCTGACGCACGCAAACTTCGTGGCCACCGCGCAGGGCGCCCGGCAGGTCCTCGGTGAGGTCATCGACTCCCCCGAGACCCGCCTGCTGCTCTTCCTGCCGGTCGCCCACGTGCTCGCTCGCCTCGTCATGCACGTGATCCTGTCGGGCCAGGGCGTCCTCGGCTTCTCCCCCAGCATCAAAAACCTGCTGCCCGACATCCAGGCATTCAAGCCCTCCGTGCTCCTCGTTGTGCCCCGCGTCCTCGAAAAGGTCTACAACGCGGCCTCCTCCAAGGCGGGCGGCGGCATCAAGGGCCGCATGTTCGCGTGGAGCGCCAAGCAGGCGCGCACCTTCTCCGTGGCCTCCGAGAAGACCTTCGGCCCCGGCCTGTTCAAGAAGATGCGTCACGGCATCGCCGACGCGCTCGTCCTCAAGAAGATCCGCTCGGTCCTGGGCCCCAACCTGCGCTACATCGTCTCCGGCGGTGCACCCCTAGCCACCGACCTCGCCCACTTCTACGCCGGCATGGGCATCACCCTCATCCAGGGCTACGGCCTGTCCGAGACCACCGGCCCGATCGCAGTCCAGCACATCGGCAAGAACCCCGTCGGCGGCGTCGGCCTGCCCCTGCCCGGCAACTTCATCAAGATCGCCAAGGACGGCGAGATCCTCGTGCGCGGCCAGTCCGTCATGCCCGGCTACTACCACCTGCCCGAGCAAACCGCCGAGGTCATGCCCGACGGCAAGTGGTTCCACACGGGCGACCTGGGCTCGATTGACCGCAAGGGCCAGCTGACCATCACCGGCCGCAAGAAGGAACTCATCGTCACCGCGGGCGGCAAGAACGTCTCCCCCGAAGTCCTCGAGGACTCCCTGGCCACGCACCCGCTCATCGCCAACGTCATCGTGGTGGGCGACCAGCGCCCCTACGTCGGCGCCCTCTTCACCCTCGACGCCGACATGCTGCCCGACTGGCTGGCCAAGCACGGCCTGCCGCAGTGCTCGCCCACCGAGGCCGCCGAGCTGCCCGCCGTCCGCGAGTCTCTCGAGAAGGCCGTCGAGCGCGCCAACAAGGCCGTCTCCCGCGCCGAGTCGATCCGTAAGTTCCGCATCATCGACGCGACCTTCACCGTTGAGAACGGCTACGTGACGCCGTCGATGAAGCTGCGCCGCCGCAAGGTCGTCACCGACTACGCCTACGAGGTCGACGCCCTGTACGGCGGCCCCGTCTCCGCCGAGGCGCCCAAGAAGCGCGGGCTTTTCGGCCGCGGCAAGAAGAACTGATCCCACCACGCACGGCGCACAGCGCCCACCCCACGAAAGGACCGCAATGACGGTACGCAGGCTCGCCGACGGCTCTTGGGAGTCGATCGCAACGCGAGAAGCCACCGAGGACATGAACCTGCCGAAGATGCTCCACCAGCGCGTGGCGTCTCACCCCGGGCAGGTCGCAATCGAGCGCCGCTCCAACGTCGGCGCGTGGCGCCCGGTCACGATGGAGACCTTCCTGGGTGAAGCCGACTCGATCGCGCGTGGCCTCATCGGCATCGGGCTCGAGGCCGGCGACCATCTGGCGATCCTGGCCCCCACCTCCTACGAGTGGGCCCTCATCGACGTGGCCGCGCTGTCCTGCGGCGCGATCACCGTGCCCATCTACGAGACGGATTCCGCGCAGCAGATCGCCCATATCCTCGCAGACGCCGACGTGCACATCGTCATCACGGCCACCACGCAGCAGGCCGAGCTGGTCGAGTCCGTGCGCACCGACGGCGTGCGCCATATCCTCTCCCTCGACCGCGGCGCCGAGCGCGTCCTGACCGGCGCCGCCCAGGGGGTCACGGTCGAGCAAGTGCGCGAGCGCACCGACGCCGTCAAGCTCAGCGACGAGGCGACGGTCATCTACACCTCCGGCACGACCGGCATGCCCAAGGGCGTCGTGCTCACGCACGGCAACTTCATCTCGCCGATGCTGCAGGCCTACGACTTCCTCCCTCTCCTCATCAACGACCCGAAGTCGCGCTCTCTGCTCTTCCTGCCGGTCGCCCACGTGCTCGCGCGTTTCGTCATGTACTGTCTGCTCGCGGGCCAGGGCGTCACCGCGTTCTCCCCCGACACGCGCAACCTGGTCAACGACATCGCGACCTTCAAGCCGACGATGCTCCTCGTGGTCCCGCGCGTCATGGAGAAGGTCTACAACGCGGCCGCTGCTAAGGCGGGCGGCGGCATGAAGGGCCGCATGTTCGCGTGGGCCGCCAAGCAGGCGCGTGCCCTGTCCAAGGCCACCGCCTACGTGGATTCTCCTCTGCCCGAGTCGGCGGTCGCCGGACCCGGTCCGGACACGACGCCCATCCCGGATGCCTCGGCAATGCCCTCCCCCGGTCCTTCTGCTGCCCTCAAGCTGCGCGGTCGCATCGCGGATGCCCTTGTTCTGTCGAAGGTACGGGCGATCCTCGGCCCGAACCTGCACACAATCATCTCGGGCGGCGCTCCCCTGGCTCTCGACCTGGCGAACTTCTATCGTGGCCTGGGCATCACCCTCCTGCAGGGCTACGGCCTGTCCGAGACGACCGGCCCGATCTCCGTGGAGACGCCGCAGGACTTCCCGCCGGACTCGGTGGGCTTCCCCTGGCCCGGCAACCGCATGACAATCGCCCCCGACGGCGAGCTTCTCGTGCGCGGCATCTCCGTGTCGAAGGGCTACCACAACCTGCCCGAAGCCACGGCGGAAGCCTACGTCGACGGCTGGTTCAAGACCGGCGACCTCGCCTCCATCGACGACCGCGGGCACCTGCGCATCACGGGACGCAAGAAGGAACTCATCGTCACCGCGGGCGGCAAGAACGTCTCCCCCGAGATCCTCGAAGAGTCCCTGTCGACGCACCCGCTCATCGCAAACATCATCGTGGTCGGCGACAACCGTCCGTACATCGGCGCGCTCATCGCCCTGGACACGGAGATGCTGCCCGAGTGGCTCTCAACCCACGGCCTGCCCGTCGTCGATGCTGCCCAGGCCGCGAACCTGCCCGAGGTGCGCGACTCGCTGGAGAAGGCGATTGCCCGCGCCAACAAGGCGGTCTCTCGCGCGGAGTCGATCCGCCGCTACCGCATCGTCAACGCGGCATTCACCGTGGAGAACGGCTACATGACGCCCTCCCTCAAGCTCAAGCGTCGCCGTGTCCTGGCCGACTACGCCTGTGAGGTCGACGCCCTGTACGCGTCGGGTGAGGCCGCGAAGAGCCAGGAGTAACCCGGCCACCTGCCCGGGGAATCCGACTCAACGAAGCAGCCCCGGCCTCGTCCATTCCAGGTACGAGGCCGGGGCCGGTTTCTACGCTTTATCGCCTCTGCTTCGTTTCGCTATTTTTCGGTCTGAAGACTCTATTCGTCACTGCCAACGCAAACTGTCTGTCAATATTACTAATGAACGCGACTGTATTCACGAGCACATTACGAGTCTCGGCATACGTTGTCCTCAAATACATAAATGACATGGGGCCACCATAAAACATCAGAAAAAGAGACAGTACAAAAAACCAAAATAGAGTGCCATTTTCTGAAACCACGATCCACTCAGCAAAATAAAGCACACAAAGCAACAAACTGATAGTGATTGGCGGAAGTGGTATAACAAGAAATGCAATAATCTTCGGTTTAATCATGAGTAGATCTTCAACACAAAGTACAAGCGGTAGCGACACGATAAATACGAGACCCCATACCCATCCAGACATTTCAACAGCACACACTTCACTTGCAATCTCAACGCTCAGCACCATGCCGATCACAGAACACCACGTCCACGGAGTAACAAACATACGCAGGTAGCGCTGGGGCCAGCTAGGAACACTAAAAGTACTACAGTTTGATTTTTCGGAGAGAAGCTCAGCAAGTGCCCGCTGGGGAGACAAACCACTTTCCATCTCCCGGTCGCCGGCCTGATGTTTCCTCATGACGCACACTCTGAAAACCCAGAAGAGAAGCCGCAACGATGCGAGCACGTGGAGCTTACCAGGAATCTTCCAGTCCACCGATATTGATGCAGCTCCACGCCTGTTCACTTCATATAGCGCCTCAACCATCCAAGTTAAGGAGACAGTTACAATACCAAACAACACACCCCAGACAAGCAAGCAAATCAGTAGGACGAAAACCTCGAACGTTTCCCCGCCAGAGGTTATATCATTTATTATGACAGTACGCCAGTTCGATACTGAATCAAGGCCACCTGTCGCAACAGCACAGTAGACAGTAAAAGATACCCACAATCGAAGCACCATACCAAGAGATACAAGCGGAAACATTGCCACAGTATATAAATGCTGCAACAAGCTATCATCTTTGCTTCTTCCAAGCAAATAACGACACAGCTCATAGAGCAGCGTAATAAGTATAAGGGCAATAAGACTTTTCACATAAATTATCATCAGACCAAGTTTGTATGCCAAACCAATTGCAGCTAGAATAATTACAAGGCGGAAGAAAAAGTGTCGCGCAGCAATGAACACATCCTCTTCTTGCACTATTCGGCCGCGTATATCCGCACTCTTCTGCACCCTCTCCTCAGAAGCCCCCAGTATATCATTAAGAATATAGCGAGTCTGATAAACAAACCCCTCAAAAAATAATATCGCGAGGGAAATATGTGCAAATTGAATGCCATTAATACCAATACCTAAATTATAATAGAGCGTCAATCCCGCAAGAATCGCACCTATCATATCCACAAGAATCTTAGTAAGATCATCGGCCTTTGGGAAGAGTTTGAGTGTATTCTTAACACTCACTATATTATTTCCTTTAGTTTTTTCTAACTGAGCTTTATAGATCTCATATTGAGAACACTTAGACTCAAACCCAGCACCGTAACGCTTATTAACATCCTTTATGGTCTGTTCAAAGAACGAACGCCCATTTACGCCAGTCTGGTACGCCAAAGTCCCCATCGACATAACCACAGCCATATAGAGAATGAAATAGAGGTTTGCTATAAAGCCATTATTCACTTGCAACAGTGCAGAATAAGCAATTTTTAACAAACAAATGTTCGCTCCAGCAAATACAAAAACAACAAAGAATGCAAATAGTCGAGCAATCCCTTTTCCGCTCTTTGGCGCTGAGCGGACAACTTCAAAGTAAGTTGACGAAAATACAGGAAAGTTCAAATCCTCGGAATAACTAAGCTCCACTCCGCCACAAAGTTTATTCATTTCATTACCTATCTGAGATTCCAAAACCCTCAGATAATACGAGCGAACCGCTTTATTTGCACCCATCATTGTCGCATAACCCGTGGGCAACAGAAGCGCAACAGGAGCAAGAATGATTACCCAATAGATAGAACTATCCACAATAAGCTGCCCTTGATAGCCAGTGAGAAAGCCCAGAACTGCAAGACACGAAGCTAGTGCAGCACCCATGATAGTGGTCATGGCAGCACCGTCTTGACGGTCGGCTTCACGTGCTTGTTCGTAGTCTTTGATCAGAAGGTCTAGATGCAACTCCGCATCCTTGCGAGATTGTTCCATGTCGCAGATAGTACCGCAGTTTTACAGTTCGCCGCAAAATTCATATCTTGACAGCACTCCCGGCCTCGTCCATTCCAGGTACGAGGCCGGGGCCGAGTCGTATGCGCAGGCGCGGTTAGTCCGCGGTGTTGCGCCCCACGACGAAGGCACCGAAGAGCGCGAGGAGGACTGCCACGCCGATGACCGGAAGCGGAATCCACATCAGCGTGCGCCGGGTAATCTCCAGCGCAGCCGAGGCGACGACGCCGACAAGAAGGAATGTATGGAAGGCGCGGGACCACAAGAAGCCGTCACTGTCGCTGCTCCACAACATAAAGAGCGACATGATCACAAGCACAGCCACGACCGCGTAGATCGCAATGACCGTGCCCAGCGGCCAGACGTGACGGGCCTCCGCCTGAGCCAGCACGGCCAAGCAAAGGTTGCCCAGCCCGGCGACGAAACCACAACCCAGACCATAAACGCGGCTACGCCCGGCCGAGCGCGCGGCGAGGGCCTTGAGCGTGAGAGAGCCGGCCACAACCATGAGGGCAATCACCAGGAGGTGCACCCAGGAGGGCCAGTAATGGGCGAAACCGTACAAACCGTAAGCAGGGATCATAAGGCCCATACTAGCGGGTTCTCCTACGAGCCATCGGCGTCGCGCTGCGCCTCCTTCGCGAGGACC
>ERZ1699249.163-NODE-163-length-9371-cov-2.058308_pt1 | contig 9371 bp, 6 predicted proteins | sample MGYA00581527_ERZ1699249 | MGnify/ENA primary metagenome ERZ1699249 (study PRJEB42319, sample SAMD00040308) | human oral metagenome | material: saliva | host: Homo sapiens | study: EMG produced TPA metagenomics assembly of PRJDB4115 data set (Metgenomic analysis of... | reverse complement strand
TGGTCGAGTCCGTGCACGGTCCGCTCGGCTCCGTCGAGCATCTGCTTCAGCGTCTGCGCGACCTCCCCACCCTGGCGGTTGCCGGCGATGGCGCGCGTGACGTCCTGGCGGACACCCCGCACGACCAGTTCGAGCGCATGCAGCGTCAGGCGCAGAACTGGGGGCCGCACGGGCTGTCCCGCGCCGCCGACCTGACCGACGAGGCCCTGCGAGCCATGACGGGCGCGACCTCGCCCCGCCTGCAGCTCGAGCTGCTCGTCGGCCGTATCCTCGTTCCAGCCCCCGGCCCCGCGCAGGCCCCCGTGCAGGGAACGGTCGGCATGACCGGTGGGGGAGCGCCGCGCGAGGTGGCCTCCGCATCGTCCGAGGCCTCCTCGGGTCGTTTCGGCGCCCGCGAGGCCCGCGAGGCCCTGGCCCGCAAGAAGCAGGAACGCACCCCGGCCGCGGACCCCGCTCCTCAGGCGCCCGCATCGCCTTCCGCGCCTGCCCCCCAGGGCGTGCCCGCGTGGGGTAGTCGCCCCGACTGGTCCGCTCGCAAGCCCGCCGCCCCGGAGTCGAGCTCCGCGCCCGCCCGCGAGGCCACGCCCGCGCAGACCGAGCCGCGCCATGCCGCTCCTGTGCGGCAGAGCCGCGAATCCGCCGCGCCGCAGCGCCCGGAGGCGCCCGCCCGCGCGGAGGCCACGGCTTCCGGCCGCGACGCCGACATGCTGCGCGGTCGCTGGAACGAGGTCGTCGAGCGCCTGTCCTCTATCAGCCGCGTCACGTGGTCGATGGTCGGCGGCAACGCCCAGCTGGGTGCCGTCGACGGCTCCCAGGTGGTGCTCCTCTTCCCCGTCGAGGCCATGGTCAATGCCTTCTCGCGCGGCTCCCGCGCGGCCGACGTCGAAATGGCCACCAACGGGGTCACCGGCCTGACCGTGAGCGTCTCCGCCCAGGTCGGCCAGGCCTCGGGCGGCCCGGCGACGACCGCCCCATCGCCTCAGGCGTCGCACCCCGGCCCCGCCGCGCAGCCGTCCCAGCCGGGTGGCTGGGTCTCGGAGCCGCCCCCTTTTGACGAGGCCGCCGCGCAGGCGGCATACCACGAAGACCCCGCGCCCGACAACGACGGCGGATGGCCCGAACCCGCGCGAGCACCGGAACCTGCTCGCACGCCGGAACGCGCACCGGAGGAGTCAGCCTGGCCGGCGACCGCGACGGTGATGCCTCTGCGCCGAGCGATGCCGCGTTCAGAAGAACAACGCTGGCAGGACACGCCCGATACGTTGAGTGGGCCCGACTCGTACGAGAGTGCGTCGACGCACGAGAAGCCTGCCGCGCCCGCGCGTCTGGTGCTGACCGAAAGGGCCGCTCGAGCTATCGCACAGGCCCCTGCCCACGACGAACACCCGGGTGCTGCCACGACGACAGCACCGGTCGCGCCACGCAAGCACTCCTTCACGGTCTTCACTTACCCTGGCGACCCGGAGCCCGCTGACGAAGCGTCGGTCGCACCCGCGCAGGCTGACAGCGCGGCCCCGGCCTCGTCCCCCGTCTTTGACGATGCACCCATCGAGTCCGACGCCTACGCGCCGACCACGCCGACGGGGTGGGGCGACCCGGCTGCGATCCCCGGAGGCGCGCCCGTCTCCTTCGACGATGGCGCGGATCAGTGGACGCCGCCGGAGGAACCGACGAACAGCGCTACCTCGACCCTGCAAGACACTGCCCAGCAGGAGGCATCCCCGCAGGAATGGGCGGCGCAGGGAGCCGACGCGTCGGAGTGGGCGTCGCAGGACTGGTCACCGCAGGCCCCGCAGGAACCCGCTGAGCAGGCCGCTGCCTCGCAGACCCCCTCGTGGCTGGCAGCCGCGCCCGAGCCGATGCGCCCGGCTGCCTCGGATTCTCAGGTTGCCGACGCCGACGTGCCCGCCCAAGCGGGTCCCGGTAAGCCCCTCACCGGTCGCGCCGCCGCCGAGGCCGCCCTGCGCGAGAAGGCCCAGCGCGAGGCAGCCATCGTCTCGACCCGCACCCACGCGGCCGATGACGATAGCGCCAGCATCGACGACGAAAACATTGAAAACTCGCAGACGATCGGCCTGGCAGCGGTCCTGGAGATCCTCGGCGGACGCGTCATCGAAGAAAAGATGACCGAGGGAGGATACTGACATGTACGACGGTGCCCTGGCCGACCTCATCGACCAGTTCGGACAGCTGCCGGGCATCGGCCCGAAGTCCGCGCAGCGCATGGCCATGCACGTCCTGGACGCGGAGCCCGAGGATGTCGCGCGCCTCGTCGACGCGATCAACGCCGTGCGCGGGCGCGTGCGCCACTGCGACATCTGCGGCAACCTCACGGAAGAGGACGAGTGCTCCATCTGCCGCGACGTGCGCCGCGACCCCAGCGCGATCTGCGTCGTCCAGGAGCCCAAGGACATCCAGGCGATCGAGGGTGCGCGCGTGTTCCGCGGGCGCTACCACGTCCTCGGAGGCGTCATCGACCCGATCCACGGGGTGGGGCCGGACCAGCTGAACATCGCCTCACTCATGAGTCGTCTCGCCGACGGGACGGTCACCGAGGTCATCCTGGCGACCAACCCGAACGTCGAGGGCGAGGCGACGGCCGCCTACCTCGCGCGCATGCTCTCCACGATGGGCGTTGAGACCTCGCGCCTGGCGATGGGCCTGCCCATGGGCGGTGACCTGGAGTACGCGGACTCGGTGACGCTGGGCCGCGCACTCGAGGGGCGCCGCCGCCTCTGAGCCTTTATCGACGAGGCCGTGGCTGCCTCGCGCGTGTCGGTGCTCATAGCACCCGGCTGGGCGGCCCCCGAGCGGGCCTGACGTGCGATGTGTGCCGCCAAGCGTGTCGACACGCCTTCACCGACTGACGCACGTGTGACACAATCGGAGGGGTAACGCCCCAGACATGAGGAGGCAATGATGGCGACCTACACGAGCGGCGGCACACCTCGCGTGCTTGTGGTCGACGACGAGGCCATGCTGGCGGACCTGCTCGCGCAGGCGCTCCGGCACGAAGGCTGGGAGACGGACACGGCGAAGGACGGGCTCGACGCGCTCGCCAAGGCGGCGAGCTTCCACCCCGACGTCGTGATCCTCGACGTGCAGATGCCGCGCATGGACGGCCTCGAGACGCTGGAGCGCCTGCGCGCCCGCGACCCCGAGCTGCCCGTCCTCTTCCTTACCGCCCGCGACGCGGTCGCCGATCGCGTGCAGGGCCTGCGAGCGGGAGCGGACGACTACGTGACCAAGCCCTTCGATCTGGACGAGGTCGCGGCCCGCGTCGAGGGCCTGCTGCGCCGCGCGGGGCGGACCCAGCAGAGTGTGTCGCCCGTCCTCACAGTCGCCGACCTGACCCTCGATCTGGAGTCGCACGATGTGCGCCGTGGCGGGGAAGATATCACGTTAACGAACACTGAGTTCGAGTTGCTCCGGTATCTCATGGAAAACGTTGGAATTGTGCTGTCGAAGCAGAAGATTCTGGACGCCGTGTGGAGCTACGACTTCGGCGGCCAGGTGAACGTCGTGGAACTCTACATCTCCTACCTGCGCAAGAAGATCGACGCCGATCGCCCGGCCCTCATCCGCACGGTGCGCGGGGCCGGCTACATCATGCGGGAGCCCCAGTGAAGCGTCGGCCCTCCCTGGCCGGGCGTCTGTCTCGGGCGCTCGCCGCGTGCGTCGCCCTGGCCCTCGTCATCATGGTGGCGGCCTCCACGCTGGTCATGCGTTCGTGGATGCTGGCCAACGTGGACTCCGAGCTGCACCGCCTCTCCCAGCGCGCAGGCGAACACCTGGATGTCGAGGACGCGCCGGACGACGAGGTGGATACGGACGATGATTCCGACGAGGAATCCGACGACGAGGCCGACGACGATTCCGATGATGACGGTGCCCGCACGACCCTGCAGTCGAGCGGCCATGCTCCTCGTCCCGGCGGGCCGGTCGTCCCCGGCGGGCCCAAGGGGCCGGGGTTTGGCGGTTCCGGCGTCGCCGAAGGCACCCTTCAGTACGTGAGCGAGGATGGGCAGGCGGCCGGTGCGGTTGTCTCCAACTTCTCGGTGACCTACCTGAATGAGCCCGCGTTGGAGATCCTGGCGCATGTGCCCACCGATGGCGCCCCACACACTGTGCACCTTAAAGAGTTGGGTACCTTCCGAGTGACTTCCCAGGTCGTCGATGACAAGACCGTTCTCGTCGGAGTGCAGATGGACAGAGTCGATGACGTGGTCCTGATGCTTGTCGCGGTCGAGGTCGGCCTGTCCCTCGTCGTCGCGATTGCCGCCGGGTTTGCCGGTCGGGCGTGGGTGCGTCGCGAGCTGCGTCCCCTCGGTGTTGTGCGTGCGGCAGCCGCTGACATTGCGAGCCGCGATCTGGCCGACGATGCCGAGGAACTGGCACGCGTCGGCGAGGAGGCGACCTCCGGCCCCGTTGAGGTCGCCGACGTCGCGGGTGCCCTCAACTCGATGATCGACGCGGTCGAAGACGGCATGGAGCGCCGCGCCCGCAGCGAAGCAAAGCTGCGTCAATTCGTCGCCGACGCCTCGCACGAGCTGCGCACGCCGCTCGCCTCCGTGCAGGGCTACGCGCAGCTCGCGCGCCGCGACATTGACGAGGCCTCCCGCACCCAGGCCCTCGAGCGCATTTCCTCGGAGGGGGCGCGCATGGCGTCCCTCGTGGAGGAGATGCTGACCCTGGCGCGCCTGGACGGAAACAGAACGCTCAAACGGGACACAATCGACGTTATCCCGCTGATACTGGACGCCCTGTCCGACGCGCACGTGGTCGCCCCCGACCACGCGTGGGAGCTCGGCGACGCCGCGGACATTCCCGTTCTCGGCGACGAGGCCGCGCTGCGCCAGATCCTCACGAACCTCCTCGCCAACGCCCGCGTACACACGCCCGCGGGAACCCGCGTCGTCGTCTCGCTGACCCGGAGCGACGACGAGGCCGTGGCCGCTTGCGTGCGCGCCCGCGGCCGCGCGAAGGGGCAGGGGAAAGCGGAGGGTGCCCCGGCCTCGTCGATGGTGACGATCCGCGTCGCGGACGACGGACCGGGCATCCCCGCCGAGATCCGCGACCGGGTGTTTGACCGTTTCGTGCGCGGCGACTCCTCGCGTACCCGCGACGGGCACGGCTCGTCGGGTCTGGGCATGTCGATCGTCGAGTCGCTGGCTCGCGCGATGGGCGGGGTGGTGCGGCTGGTTGACAGCGAGAAGGGAACTGTCATCGACGTGACACTGCCCGCGGCGTAAAGCGAGCGCGAGTGGGTGTGTACCGCCCGGCGTGCCCCGGCCTCGTGCCGCTTTCTGAAGAGTCGCGAGACGGAATCGAGCCGCCTGACTGGCCCCGACCTCGTCCATTGTGTGTGCCTGCTCGCAGTCGCGCGTTCAATGTCACCCCCGTTTATCCGTTCATATACCGGAAGTTCCCAGCGGGATCGTACGAGCGCCGTAGGATTGAAACGGCGGCGCGTGCCGCCCGAATACGTGCAGACCTGCATATACCGATAGAAATGAGGGTCCAGTGGCACTGATCGTGCAAAAGTACGGCGGTTCTTCCGTCGCCGACACCGAAGCCATGAAGCGCGTCGCCCAGCGCATCGTGGACACGCACAACGCGGGACACCGCGTCGTCGTGGTCGTATCGGCCATGGGCGACACGACGGACGACCTGCTCGACTCGGCGGCCGCCCTCACGGACAACCCGCCCGAGCGTGAAATGGACATCCTCCTGTCCGCCGGCGAACGCATCTCCATGGCGCTGCTGGCCATGGCCGTCAACGAACTAGGCGTCGAGGCCCGCGCCTACACCGGCGCGCAGGCCGGCATTAAGACCGACAGCCACTTCGGTGCCGCCCAGATCATCGGCATGGTTCCCGAGCGCGTCGCCCGCGCCGTCAAGGACGGCCAGGTCGCCATCGTCGCCGGATTCCAAGGCATCTCCAAGGACGACGACGTGACGACGCTCGGCCGCGGCGGCTCCGACACAACCGCCGTCGCCCTCGCCGCAGCCCTCCACGCCGACGTGTGCGAAATCTACACGGACGTCGACGGCCTCTTCTCCGCCGACCCGCGCATCGTCCCCAAGGCCCACCGCCTGCGCACCCTCACCCAGGAAGAAACCCTGGAAATGGCCGCTCACGGTGCCAAGATCCTGCACCTGCGGGCCGTCGAATTCGCGCGCCGCTACGGGGTTCCCCTGCACGTGCGCTCCTCGTTCTCCGAAAAGAACGGCACCTGGATCTCCGACGCCCCCGCAAACCCCGAACTCAAGGGCCTCGTGCCCGACGCCGCCCTGAAGTCCCCAGAGGAAAACGCCATGGAAAAGCCCGTCATCTCCGGCATCGCTCACGACCGCTCGCAGGACAAGATCACCGTCACCGACGTGCCGAACAGCCCCGGCGTCGCCGCCCGCGTCTTCGCCGTCGTCGCCGAGGTCGGCGCCAACATCGACATGATCGTCCAGAACCTGCCCATCTCCGACCCCACCAAGGCCAACATCACCTTCACCCTGCCCGAAGGCGACGCGCAGAAGGCCCTCGACGCCCTCGAAGCCCACCGCGACGAGATCGGCTTCAACGAGCTGCGCTACAACCCCAACATCGGCAAGCTCAGCCTCGTCGGCGTCGGCATGCGCACCAACCCCGGCGTCTCCGCGCGCCTCTTTTCCGCCCTGTCCGACGCGGGCATCAACATCGACCTGATCTCCACCTCCGAGATCCGCATCTCCGTCGTCACCCGCCTCGACGACCTCGACCGCGCCGTGAAGGCGGTCCACACCGCCTTCGGCCTCGACGCCTCCGAAACCGAGGCCGTCGTCTACGGCGGCACCGGCCGCTGATCGTTCATCGACGAGGCCCGGGCCGGTTCCGCTGATCCGCGCGGTTCTGGCGCTCCCGAGAGTGAGCCCCGGCCTCGTCCCCATAGATTTCATCCAGCGTTCGCCCCGTCGTATGGGCGCGCGCACCAACACAAGGAGAACACCATGAGTGGATTCAATGTCGCCGTCGTTGGCGCCACCGGCCAGGTCGGCCGAGTCATGCGCACCCTGCTGGAGGAGCGTGACTTCCCGGTCGAGACGATTCGCTTCTTCTCGTCCGCGCGCTCCGCGGGCACCACCCTGCCTTGGAAGGGGCAGGACATCGTCGTCGAGGACGTTGCGACGGCCGACTACTCCGGCATTGACATTGCCGTGTTCTCCGCGGGTGCCACCGCCTCACGCGAGTACGCCCCCAAGTTCGCGGCCGCCGGCGCGGTCGTCGTCGACAACTCCTCCGCGTGGCGCAAGGACCCCGAGGTCCCGCTCGTCGTCTCCGAGGTCAATCCCGACGACGTCGACAACCGCCCCAAGGGCATCATCGCGAACCCCAACTGCACGACCATGGCCGCCATGCCCGTCCTCAAGCCCCTCGTCGAGGCCGCCGGCGGCATCAAGCGTCTCTTCGTGTCCTCCTACCAGGCCGTCTCCGGGTCGGGTCGCGCCGGCGTCGCCGAGCTGACCGGCCAGATCGAAGCCGGCGTTAAGCAGGACCTTCCGGCCCTCGCCCTTGACGGTCGCGCCGTCACCCTCCCCGAACCAGGCGTGTACGTTGCACCCATCGCCTTCGACGTCGTGCCGCTCGCCGGCTCCATCGTCGACGATGGCTCCGAAGAGACCGATGAGGAGCAGAAGCTGCGCAACGAGTCGCGCCGCATCCTGCACACCCCCGACCTGGCCGTGTCCGGCACCTGCGTGCGTGTCCCCGTCTACACGGGCCACACCCTGACCATCCACGCCGAGTTCGCCGGCGACATCACGCCCGACCAGGCACGCGCCCTGCTGGCCGACGCTCCCGGCGTGCGCGTCGTCGACGTCCCGACCCCGCTCGAGGCCGCCGGCCGCGACGAGGTCCTCGTCGGCCGCATCCGCCAGGATCAGGCTGTTGACGGCAAGCGCGGCCTCGTCCTGGTCGTCTCCGGCGACAACCTGCGCAAGGGCGCTGCTCTCAACGCGGTCCAGGTCGCCGAGGTTGTGGCGCAGCGACTGCGCTGAGTGTTCCACTGACTGCGTGAACGCGCGGCGGCCAGGTGGGCTGCCGCGCGTTTGCGTTGCTTGCGGCGCCGCCTGACGTGCGGCCTTGCTCGTTGCCCCGACAGATCTCCGGCCGCCGCGCGGCTTGCCCGCCCGCTTCGGCCGTCCGCGCTGCGAGCTTCGCTCGGCGCGTCGGCTCGAAGCCCGGCCAGGCCCCGCAGGCCTCGCGGCGGCCTCCAATCGGTCGGGGTGTCTGCGTGTTGCCCGGCCAGGCCCCGCCACCGCCCACCGGCACCGCGGCAGGTCTCGCCGGCGCCCTCCGCACCGGCGGTGCCTGGTGTGCTGGTGTGTGGCTGGGTGCGTCGGCCCGTTGTCCGGCCGGGCCTCGCCACTGCCTCATCAATCTCGCACGTAATTCCCCCGTGGCTGTTTCAGGATTTGAATTGTGTTCGTTGGAATTGCAACGTTTTGAGACTTTGTTGAACGTTCATCCAATCGAATTACGTGCGAGTTTTCTGGGGAGTGGGTTTGTGGCTATGCGCGAGTGTCGTAGATCTGTCGTGTGAAACCGCTGTCGCCTTTGCTCGCTTGTGCCTGTGTGGGGTTGAAACCCATGTCGCCTTTGCTCGCGCAGTCTGGGCCCCAGTTGAAACCGGCGTCGCCTTTGCGGGTGCGAAATGGGTGTATTTCGTCTGTTTTTCGGTTGCAGAGGTGTTGTGGGTTTCAACGGTCGCTGTTTAGGGGCGCGCAGTGGTGATGGTGGTTTCGTGCTGGCCCGCGTCAGTGGCTGCAGAGGTGTCATTGGTTTCAAAGCCGCCATGTCGAAGCGCCCTGTGCGCGAAAAAGTTCGCCCTGCGCGGCCTGGTGTGGGCGCGAGCGCGAAAAAGTTCGCCCTGCAAGCCCAAAATGGCCGAAAAACGCTGTTTTCAGGCGCGTTGGGCGAACTTTTTCGCGGAAATGCCGCTGGACGGGCCGCGCCGGGCGAACTTTTTCGCGGAAATGCCGCTGGAAGCCCTGTGCTGGGCGACTTTTGTCGCGGTCGTCCTTGTTGTGCTCGCTGTGGGCTTGCGTCATCCGCGCCGCGAGCTTCGTTGGGTGCAGTGTCCCTGGCATTGTGGGGTTCGAGCAGTGGATAATGAAGCACGGGCGTCATGCCGTCGAATCGGCAGCAGTCACCTGTGGGCAGTCACCTACAGCCAGCCGCCGCCCACCCCAACCGCAGATCCGTCCCGAAAGGACCGACATGCCTCGTCCCGCGTCAGCCGTCGTCACCTCCAAGCCCGCGCGCTTCGTCCTGGCCCTGCTGCGCATCGCGGTCGGCTTCATCTTCCTGTGGTCGTTCCTGGACAAGACCTTCGGCC
>ERZ1699249.154-NODE-154-length-9573-cov-2.543299_pt1 | contig 9573 bp, 7 predicted proteins | sample MGYA00581527_ERZ1699249 | MGnify/ENA primary metagenome ERZ1699249 (study PRJEB42319, sample SAMD00040308) | human oral metagenome | material: saliva | host: Homo sapiens | study: EMG produced TPA metagenomics assembly of PRJDB4115 data set (Metgenomic analysis of... | reverse complement strand
CCTCGTCTTCTTTCATCTTGATGTAATCTCTTATCTCTTCAAGTTTACCCTTGCCGACGTATGTAACAGAGCTTGGACCTGTCACCCTCTGTGTGAATCGCTTCACAGTGATAGCACCAGCTGTATCAGCGAGGAACTCTAATTCGTCAAGATATTCCTTCGTCTTGTCCTCGTTCTGGTCCTTTGTAATAAGACCCACAAGGATGGCTGTTTCCGCCTTGACGTCAGATATGATAAATTCTTTCATTCAGTAATTTCTATTATTGCTTATTTTTGTGTTGAAAAGTGTACTTCCCTATTGTTCGAACAGGTATACACTGCCACATGGCAAAGTTACTCATAAAATCTGAACAATGCTAATGAAAAACGCTGTTTTTATGTCCTTTAACCCAAATCTCATGCCCTCACAATATGTATAATTCTGCTTCTTTGAAATATGGAGTGGTAAAAAGCTATTATAATAAGGCACACAGTGCAACTCTAAATTTGCAGCAAGAAACATAGATTTGCTCTATGGGATATTTCTAATATCCTAAACACAAAAGACATAGCTTGTCAATCCAAACTTCTGGAGAATCCTTTTTGTCCGAATTTTTCACATATCGATTTTTAGAGACCACCAAATCGCTTGCAAATAACGCCCTTTTGACTTGCAAAAGATGCCTTTTTGAGGTTCAAGTAACGCCCTTTTGAACCCTTATTAAGCATCTTTTGGATTGCTTCTTTACAACTGTTTGAAAACAAGAGACTTACAGAGGTGTTAAAATATCTCATGTTTACCTCATTTTTCTACCTTTTCTTCGAATGTTTTGTCAATAAATTTCTTTGCCTTTGGGTGTCTCTTACTCAGGGGACACTAATTACTGGTTTGGGTTTTGGGCAAGGGGAGAGAAAAAGATATTAAAGTTTACTTTTCCTGTCACTGTTGTCACTCTTTTTAGATGCTTAACAGGCTATCATACAATGATATAACCTTAAATGTTAAAAGTGACAGGAAACTAAAAACAAACTTGTTTTGTAGTTATAGGTTCATTAATACGACTAAGATTAAACGTGAATCTTCAAACCATCGTATGCAAAGAAAACATCATTTGGAAGGAGTTTTTGTGCCTCTTTATGTAAGCCAATCTTATGGGTGAGATGGGTTAAATAAGTGCGTTTTGCTCCTATCTTTCGGCTGAAATCAATGGCTTCAGATATCAACTGATGGGAGTGGTGCTCACGTTCCCAGCGTAAAGCGTTTACAACCAATGTCTCAACACCTTCAAGATAAGGGAGTTCCTCATCCTTAATAGTTTTCATATCCGTTATATAAGCGAGTTTCCCAAAGCGATAACCAAGGATGGGTAGTCCGCCATGCATCACAGAGATAGGCATCACTTCGATATCACCAATCGTAAACTTTACATGCGGTTGAATACTATGAAGGTTCAGTTTGGGAACTCCTGGATAGGGATTGTCTGTGAAACAATAAGGGAAATTATGACGTAAGCCGTCACAAGTGTTTTCGTTGGCATATACCTCTATATCCCCCAATGCACAATAAGGGCGTACATCATCAATCCCTCCTACATGATCATAGTGGATATGCGTAATCAATAAACCATCAATCTTATGGAAAGGTTGTGGCAACATCTGTTGGCGAAAGTCAGGACCGCTGTCAATGACAATACGTGTCTTTGCCGTTTCCAATAAAGCAGAGGTGCGCAATCGGTTGTCGCGTGGGTCCTTACTCTTACAAACATCGCAGCTACAGCCAAGTACTGGAACACCATTAGAGGTGCCAGTGCCGAGGAAGGTGAAGACCTCCCCCAACCCCTCCAAAGGAGGGGAGTGCCTAACGGAATGCTCGTTGTTTATGAGTTCTTCTTGCTTCAAAGGGAATGTTCTTAAAAGTTGGTTTGATGTTTTATAAGCATTTCTTAATTAAAAGCTTATTTATAACGAGTGTTTATGGTTGGATGTCGCAGTTGTTAGGATAAGTTTTAATATTAAACCATACCACAACCTAAAGAAGTAGCTACTTTTGTTTAGCACTCCCCTCCCTTCGGAGGGGCTGGGGGAGGCTTTAATTTGGAAAAGTATTCACCTCTGGATGTATCTCAATTCCAAACTTTTCCTTCACATCATGCTGAATTGTCTGGTAGAGTCTGACTACGTCAGCACCTGTTGCACCACCAAGGTTCACCAATACCAAAGCCTGCTTGTCGTAAACGCCTGCAGGACCTAATGCCTTACCCTTCCAACCGCATTGTTCAATCATCCAACCAGCTGGAATCTTCTCATGGTCAGCATCAATAGTATAGTGGGGCATACGTTCATATTGCGCTGCCAACTCCTCGTATTTAGCTTTTGGAACGATAGGATTCATAAAGAAGCTTCCCGCATTACCAATAATCTTTGGGTCAGGAAGTTTCGCATTACGGATGTCAGTAATCGTCTGACGAAGTTCTGCTACGGTAGGATTTTCTATACCTTGTTCGGCTAATGCCGCACGAATATTACCATAATCGAGTTTAGGTTGATAAGTCTTAGAAAGACGATAGGTCACCGATGTGATAAGATACTTATTGCGCCATTCATGCTTAAACTTACTCTGTCGATAGCTGTATTCGCAATCAGCATTCTTGAAATGATGCACTTCACCAGTGGCAATCTCCACCGCTTCAACCTCATCAATCAGGTCTTTAGCTTCCACACCATAGGCTCCGATATTTTGTACAGCACTCGCACCGCACTCTCCCGGTATGATAGAAAGGTTTTCTGCACCATAGAGATCGTGAGAAACACAATAGTCTACAAAATCATCCCATACGTAAGCTGAGCCACAACGTACACGTTCTTCGTCGATTTGCTCGATAAAGGAGATGCCAGAGTGGAGTACGGTTCCCTTGAAATCACCAGTGAGTAGAAGGTTACTACCCCCACCGAGAATCAGTAGTGGATAGTCCTCTTCCTTCAAGGAGCGCACAAGTTCCTGTGCTTCCTCTACTGATTCGTATTCAACAAAACGCTGACATTTAGCGTCAATGCCGAAGGTATTATGCTTTAGTAGACTATAGTTATGTTCTATTTTCATGTTTCTGATATCGTTTTTGCGTTTCCCTTTGTTCTTATTTATAGAAAGGTGTTATTCTTTATGAATCAGATAATCCATAACAATAACATTAATAGCAGGTGCTTCTTAATAAAGAAAGACCCACTACCAAGGTAGGCAGGGGTCTGTTCGTTAATAAGCTACAACCTTCTCTAAGCGCCAGCTCTTACCATTCTGCTTAAAGATGAGCTGCGTTTCAGCGCCATTAGACAACCCACGGAAGGTAACAATCCTGCGATCAGTGTCTGAATACTTCTGACCATAAAGGATGTTATAAATCATTTCGTGTGGAAGTTCTGGTAGGAATGATGACCATTCTTCGGCAGGGATAGTGGTGTTGACCACGTTAGTCTCCTCACCATTAGGATCTGGACCAGTATAAGCTAATGGAGTCTTCACAGCCCCTTTACCACCATTTGCGAAGAAGTGTGACAGGAAGGTATAGAAAGATGCGTTATAACTATCCTTGAATGTGATGTTACGAATCTGATTCAACTTCCAGCTACCATCCTGATGATCGAACCAATACTGCTCTATCGTACCTCTCTTTAAATGTATCTTCTCAACGATGACACTATCCAAGTCGGTAGACTTAGAGAACTTCATCTGTTTTTCATTATCAAAGATAAGCGTGTAATAGCCCTGTTTGCGGAAGAAATAATCCATCTTCCAGTTTCCACGAGTCAGCTCCGTAGTCTTTGTACCATTGACTACAGGCAGTGGGAACTTAATACGATTCATCTGCAACTTCTTATTAGCAATAAAGTTGAAGAAGAAGTCGTCAAACAATTGGTCTGCTGCTTTTGGCATAGGAGTAGCAGCAATCACCTCCGTGGCAGAGTCAACGCTATCTACAGTGTCAGTGTCTTCTGCTGCTGTAGAATCAGTAGTTGTACTGTCATCACCATCAACTTTCTTGCTTGTGCAACCTGTAGTAACAGCTACCATAGCTACACAAACACACACAATAAGTAAAAAAGCTTTTTTCATACTCTCTTTTTATTCATCTCAAATTTCCTGCAAATGTACAATATTTATTTCTAATAAGATAGGATTTTTATAAATTTATATTAGGGTAATTTCTCCGTTACGATTATAAATTGTACCTTTGCAGGAAAATAATCAAGAACTATGTTATTAGACAAGATAGAAGAACTTCTCAAGGAAGTGAGCGCACTCACGGCTAAGAGTGCTGATGATGTGGAGCAACTCCGTCTGAAATACCTTAGTAAGAAGGGTGAAATCAATGCGTTGATGGGCGAGTTCCGTAATGTGGCAGCCGAACAGAAGAAGGTTGTCGGCATGAAGATTAATGAACTTAAGCAGAGTGCACAGGACAAGATTAACGAACTCAAGGACCAGCTTGAAACAAGTGAGGCACAGAGTGATGATATCGACTTGACACGTACTGCTTATCCTATTAACCTCGGTACACGTCATCCGTTGACTCTTGTAAAGAACGAGATTATTGATATCTTTGCTCGTATGGGTTTCACACTCTATCAGGGTCCTGAGATTGATGACGACCAGCACGTGTTTACTATGTTGAACTTTGCTGCTGATCATCCTGCACGTGATATGCAAGATACCTTCTTCATTGAGCGCAGCAGTACGATGGACGTTACGAAGAACGTTCTTCTCCGTAGTCACACTTCTAATGATGAGGCACACTATATGTCTACACACGAACCTCCAATTCGTGTGCTTTGCCCGGGTCGTGTATATCGTAATGAGGCTATCTCGGCTCGTGCACACTGCTTCTTCCATCAGGTAGAGGGTCTTTATGTTGATAAGAATGTTAGCTTTACCGACCTAAAGCAGGTGCTTCTCACCTTTGCTCGTGAGATGTTTGGTGCAGATACAAAGATTCGTCTTCGTCCAAGCTATTTCCCATTCACTGAGCCAAGTGCAGAGATGGATATCAGCTGTAACATCTGTGGCGGTGAGGGGTGCGGCTTCTGTAAGCACACTGGATGGGTTGAGATTCTTGGTTGTGGTATGGTTGATCCACACGACCTTGAGGCTTGTGGTATTGATTCAAGCGTATATACAGGTTATGCCTTCGGTATGGGTGTTGAGCGTATCGCTAACCTCAAGTATCGTGTTAGCGACCTCCGCCTCTTCTCTGAGAACGATACTCGCTTCCTTCGCGAGTTTGAGGGAGCGTAGTGTTGGGTGATGAGTGTTAAGTGTTAGGTGTTGATGGGCACTTAGGTGTTGGGTGTTTGGTAATGGGTGTTGATGATTTGCCCTTTCTATACTTGATATCTTTGAGTTATACACTGTAAAAGTAAAGACTATATAGAGTTTTGATAATAGGTAATGGGTGTTGATGATTTGCTCTTTCTATACTTGACATCTTTGAATTATACGCTGTAAAAGATAAAAAACTTTATAGATTTTGATAATAAGTAATGGGTGTTGATGATGTTTTACGCTATTCATCAACACCCATTTTCGTCTCTCTATATTCTGCTCAATGATTCGTTTCTGATAATGGATAACCCCGAAACTATCAGATGTTTCTCACTTCCTAAGGCTATTCTAACTTCTTTCTAACGGCATATACCCTTTGTATCAACAATGTTCTTTTATGTAGTCATTGTCTAATAAGATTACTATTAAGCCTTAACACTATATGTGCGGAGCCTTAGCACAACACGTGCGGGTGCTCTATACGTTCGTTGAAGAGGGGTACGAGCCTTATTCTTGACATCCTCTTAATATAAAGACGATGATGACTTTATATAAATATAATGATGACAAACCCTCTCGAAAAAGCCCATCATTGTTATCACCAACACCTCTCACGTAGCATATCATCACCACTTAACATCCACCACCAACCGCCCAAGTGATCATCATCACCTAACATCCAACACCTATCACCCATCACCCTACAATATTTCTCGTGCTATCCACGCACAAGCTTCCGCATCAGCGAGGGCGTGATGGTGGTCAGTCAGTTCATAACCACAGGCAGATGAAACCGTTTGTAACTGATGGTCGGGGAGGTGAGGGAAGTGGCGTCGTGCAGCCTTCAGTGTATCAAGAAACTCATAATCAGGGTAATCCATTTGGTAGGTATAGAAGGATGCCTTCAGACAAGATTTGTCGAAAGGTGCGTTATGGGCTACAAGTGGTAAGCCTTCAATCATAGGTTCTATCTGCTTCCATACCTCACAGAACACGGGTGCGTCGTCAGTATCTGCACACGTAAGCCCATGCACCTGCGTACATCGCCAATGATAGTAATTCGGTTCGGGCTGTATAAGCGAGTAGAAACTGTCAACAATCTCTCCTCCTCTTACTATCACCACGCCCACCGAGCATACACTGCATCGCTCAAAGTTTGCTGTCTCAAAGTCAATCGCTGCAAAATCCTGCATAGTTTCTTTATAAATTTGTTAGTCGTTTGCTACATCTTAAATCTATAGATGAGGCTCTATGTTTGTTTAGACAAAGTCTTTTTGTTCATTCTTGACAACCATAATAGTCATAATACATATCCCATAAGGTATCAGAAAAGCCCCAACCACATTGTGTTGAATTAAGCATACTTTCAATTCTCTGTCTGAAATGTTCCTCAAGGTTATGGTCGGAAATATGCTTCAAGGCTTTCTCAAAATTTGTTTCTAATGTAGTATAATACTGTTCCCACATATCACCGAAGGTCATAGTATATTCACATCCCAACTCTATATAGTAAAGCATCAGATCTCCAAGACTGATGGCATTAGCTTTCAACTTCTTGAAATCAGAGATTGCCTTGCGGCAAGTTGCAAATGAAGGCTTGTCTGAAAAGCCCCGATCAGGGAAGAATTCGTTGCGAATAATCTTTTTATACTTTTCCAATGCAGCGCTATAATCAGGTGTAAGATACATTTCCAGATACATCTTCGCTTCTGCACTTGCATCATACAGACTCAACACAAGCTTCATTACGTCTTCCTTAGGTAGTACTGCCAGATGCTTCTTTAGTTTTAATTTGGTCATATCAGAATCCTCTCCACATTAGTGTTTATTGTTAACATAAAGTTGCTACGCACAAAGTTACAACTTTATTTCTATTCTTTTAACTTGATAACGAGTTATTTCCAATCTTTTTCTTACTTTTGCAGAAGAAGCATCTACTGCTATAAAAATACTTTCTATGGAGGCAAATAATCACACACCAAGTTTAGATAAATATCAAGTTCCAGTTGTTGAGGCAAGTCAGGGATATCATCTTGTGCTGGCATCGCCGGGATGTGGTAAGACACATATCCTCGCAGAGAGGATAAGATACGCACGAGAAAGGGGTGTGAAGTATGAGGATATGCTCTGTCTTACGTTCACCAACCGTGCTGCAAGAGAGATGACCAACCGTATTCAGAAGGTTGTGGGAGGTGATTTCTCCGAACTGATGGTGGGTAATGTGCATCGTTTTTGTTCTAAGTTCCTCTTTGAACAGGGACGTATACCAGCCGATTCTGCCATTATTGACGACGAAGAGGCGGTGAGTATTATCGCTGATTACCGCAACGAAGATGAAGAAGGAGTGACAAGAGACTTCAACCGATACAAAGGTTATCAGACGATTATCTTCTTTCAGCATTTCATCTATCAGCTGGAACACCAGCATCCATGGAAGTATTACCTCCATCCAGAGAGTTTCACGGATGATGATCGAGAAGCTGTAAAGCATATCTGTGCCTCACAAAAGATTGAATATGACGAGCAGGCAGTAGTGAATATCTATCATCATGCACAGGAATACATGGACGAGGCGAATGCACCTGGGCTTGACGGAAAGACAGCGGATAGGATTCGTGTACTCCTTTGGAAGATGTATTACGCTAATTGTTATGCCCAATACAAGGAGGAGAATCACCTCTTTGACTTTGAAGACTTGCTCCTCTATACATACGACATCTATCGTTCTGACCCTACCTGCAAGCGTTATCCATGGATACAGGTCGATGAAGTGCAGGATCTTAACGGTATGCAGCTTGCTATCATCGACTTACTGACAGCAGAAGACAACCCGATGGTGATGTACTTAGGCGACGAACAGCAGGCTATCTTCTCTTTTATGGGTGCGAAAGTGGAAACACTGACCCTCTTGAAGATGCGCTGTAAGGGTAATGTTCATCATCTGCAGCGTAACCACCGTTCACCAAAATACTTGCTCGATGTCTTCAATGACTATGCAGAAAAGCAACTGAAGATAGACCGCGAACTACTCCCTCTTTCCGATAATGACACTAAGGCTACGTCGGGAGACTTGAGAATCATACATAGTAGTACGATAGAAGCTGAACACAAGGATATTACCACTGAGGCACTCTCCCTTTATGAGCAGAACAAGGAAGAGCGTACAGCCGTCATCGTTAGTGCTAATTCGGATGCTGACCGTATCAGTGAAGCTATGACGGAAGCAGGGCTGACCCACTTTAAGGTGTCTGGTCGCGACCTCTTTGATACACCAGATGTCAAGCTATTGTTGGCTCATTTGAGTTTACTCTCTAATGAACATAATTCTATTGCGTGGACACGTATCATGAAAGGGGTGCATGCCTTCCCTTCTCATGCCCTTGCTCGCCGATTTAATTGGAAGCTAAAGCAGTTGGCACTGTCGCCATCCGACTTCCTTCTTTACTCCGAAAGCTGTTACACAGCAGAGTTTCTTCGTGCGTATGATGAGGAAGAAATCGTTGTATTCGATACTGAAACAACAGGCTTAGACGTGTTCAATGACGACATTATTGAGATTGCTGCCATCCGAATCAAGGGTGGGGAAGTGGTTGGTGAACCGCTTGCCCTCTACATAGAGACCGATAAACCGATTCTACCAATGCTCGGAGATAAGGAAAATCCGATGTATGCTATCTATCATGAGAAGATGTCTACTGGTGAATTACTCTCTCCTTCTGATGCCTTACGACGTTTCCTTGCCTACGTTGGGAGCAGTCCTATCCTTGGTCATAACGCCAACTATGATTACAACATATTGGACAATAATCTGCAACGTTACTGCAATGACACGATGCAGGCACATGATATTCGTTGCTTCGACTCGCTCAAACTGATAAGACTATTGGCTCCGAGCCTTCATTCTTATAAGTTGGAAAGCCTTCTCGAGACCTTCCAATTGGCGGGTGTTAATAGTCATCAGGCAATTGATGATGTGAAGGCTACCGTCAGTCTTGTACGCCTCTGTGCTGAGAAAGCACGTGAGAAGCAAGCACAACAAGAGGCTTTCATCCATCATCCGAAGGTGAAACCCTTTGCCAATGTGCACGCCGAAGACGTGGAACGAGGAGTAATAACACCCACATTTGCCCCCAAAGAGCAGGTTCTAAACTATCTTCGAGCCATGGAAAGCCAAGGCAAGGCCCATACATTGTGGCCCGAACACTGTCTGGTGGGCTCTTGGGGATGGGCTTTACCCGACGTTTTGGTGCAAGCCATAAGCGCTTGGGACAACCTTCAAC
>ERZ1699249.153-NODE-153-length-9586-cov-1.809494_pt1 | contig 9586 bp, 4 predicted proteins | sample MGYA00581527_ERZ1699249 | MGnify/ENA primary metagenome ERZ1699249 (study PRJEB42319, sample SAMD00040308) | human oral metagenome | material: saliva | host: Homo sapiens | study: EMG produced TPA metagenomics assembly of PRJDB4115 data set (Metgenomic analysis of... | reverse complement strand
GGTTCATATGGTATCGGTGTCAGCCGTCTCCTTTCAGCAGTGATGGAGCAACACGCTCGCCTTTTTGTTAATAAAACGCCAAAAGGTGAATACCGTTACGCTTGGGGAATCAATTTCCCTAAAGAGTTGGCACCATTTGATGTGCACTTGATTACTGTCAATGTCAAGGATGAAGAAGCGCAAGCCTTGACAGAAAAGCTTGAAGCAAGCTTGATGGGAGCTGGTTACGAAGTCTTGACAGACGACCGTAACGAACGCGTCGGAGTCAAATTCAGCGATAGCGACTTGATTGGGTTGCCAATCCGTATCACTGTTGGGAAGAAAGCGGCCGATGGCATCGTAGAAGTGAAGATTAAAGCGACTGGTGACACCATCGAAGTTCATGCAGATAACTTGCTTGAAACGCTTGAAATTCTCAGCAAGAAATAAAAACTATAATCAGAAGAAAAACAAGGAAAAAATGTAACTAGTTTTTACCTTGTTTTTTCTGTATAATGGGAAAAATGAGTAGATAAAGAGGTAAATGTATGCTAAGATTTCCAAAGGATTTTGTCTGGGGATCCTCTACTTCTGGACCACAGACAGAAGGACGTGTAGCTGGTGACGGTAAGGGAGATAATCTCTGGGATTATTGGTACCAAGTGGAGCCAAATCGTTACTATAATGGGATTGGTCCAGATAAAACATCAACCTTTTATGAAAATTGGGAAAAGGATATTGAGCTACTGTTAGAAACTGGTCACACGGCCTTTCGGACTTCTATTCAGTGGTCACGGATTTTTCCACAAGGGCGTGGGGAAGTCAATGCTCAAGGTGTGGATTTCTATCGTAAGGTTTTTGAGGCTATTAAGGCTAAAGGAATTCGTCTTTTAGTCAATCTTTATCATTTTGATTTGCCTTTTGCTCTTCAAGAAGATGGTGATGGTTGGGAAAATAAGGCGACTGTCTCAGCTTATGAAGACTATGCTCGTTTTTGTTTTGAGACTTATGGAGATTTAGTGGATCAATGGATTACCTTTAACGAGCCCATCGTTCCTGTGGAATTTGGCTATTTTTACGATGCCCATTATCCACATAAGGTGGATGCAGAGGCAGCCGTTAAAGTAGCCTATCATACACAATTGGCCAGCAGTCGTGCGGTCAAGGCCTGCCATGAACTCTTGCCTGATTCCAAGATTGGGATTGTCCTCAACTTGACACCGGCTTATCCACGTAGCCAGCATCCTGCTGATGTCAAGGCTGCTCGGATTGCGGATCTCTTTCAGGCCCAATCTTTCTTAGATCCGTCTGTTTTGGGGACTTATCCACAGGAATTGGTAGAAATCTTGTATGAACACGGCCTCTTACCTGATACTACGGAGGAAGAGTTGGAACTCATTCGTGATAATACGGTGGACTTCCTCGGTGTCAACTACTATCAACCTTTGCGTGTTATGGCGCCTCGATTTGCTAAGCATCCAGAGAGTCCACTCTTACCAGAACATTTTTACGAGCCTTATGTGATGCCTGGACGTAAAATCAATCCTCATCGTGGCTGGGAGATTTATGAGCAAGGGATTTATGACATTGCCCAAAATATCAAGGAAAATTATGGCAATATCGAGTGGATGTTGACAGAGAATGGTATGGGTGTTGAAGGGGAAGAAAAATTCCGTCAAGATGGAATGATTCAAGATGATTATCGTATTGACTTTGTAAAAGGTCATCTTCGTGAACTTCACCGTGCCATTGAAGACGGAGCCAATTGTAAGGGCTACTTGATTTGGACCTTTATCGATTGCTGGTCATGGCTCAATAGTTATAAAAATCGCTACGGTTTGGTCGAACTAGACTTGGAAACGCAAGAACGTCGTCTGAAAAAGTCAGGGCACTGGTTCAAGGAATTAAGCGATAATAATGGATTTTAAAAAGGACTTTGACTGATTATTCTAATTGGTCAGAGTTTTTTTAATTTCAGGAAGTTGATATGAACTATACCAATTTTTACTCTTGACAAGTGAAAGAAACAAGTATATACTGTTTTTGCTGATTCCGTAACAGAGGAATTAGACTATACCAATTTTAAGGAGAAAGCACAGCTTGTCTGTGTCGTATATACTATGTGTGGAATTGTTGGTGTTGTTGGAAACACAAATGCAACTGATATTTTGATTCAAGGGCTTGAAAAGCTCGAATACCGTGGTTATGATTCTGCGGGGATTTTTGTCCTAGGTGGTGCTGAAAACCATTTGGTGAAGGCTGTTGGTCGTATCGCAGAATTGTCTGCCAAGACAGCTGGTGTTGAGGGAACAACTGGTATCGGACATACTCGTTGGGCAACTCACGGGAAACCAACTGAAGACAATGCTCACCCACATCGCTCTGAGACAGAACGTTTTGTCTTGGTTCACAATGGGGTGATTGAGAACTACCTTGAAATCAAGGAAGAATACCTTGCAGGTCACCACTTCAAAGGGCAAACAGATACTGAAATCGCCGTTCACTTGATTGGAAAATTTGCGGAAGAAGAAGGTCTTTCTGTTCTTGAAGCTTTCAAAAAAGCTCTTCACATCATCCGTGGTTCTTATGCCTTTGCCTTGATCGACTCTGAAAATCCAGATGTCATCTATGTAGCCAAGAACAAATCACCACTCTTGATTGGTCTTGGAGATGGCTACAACATGGTCTGCTCAGACGCCATGGCTATGATTCGTGAAACCAACCAATACATGGAAATCCATGATCAAGAGTTAGTCATTGTCAAGGCTGATAGTGTGGAAGTTCAAGACTATGATGGCAACAGTCGTGAGCGTGCTAGCTACACTGCTGAGCTTGACTTGTCAGATATCGGTAAGGGAACTTATCCTTACTACATGCTCAAGGAAATTGACGAGCAACCAACGGTTATGCGTAAACTCATCCAAGCCTACACAGATGAGGCTGGTCAAGTTGTCGTAGAACCAGCTATCATCAAGGCTGTTCAAGACGCAGACCGTATCTACATCCTTGCAGCTGGAACATCTTACCACGCAGGATTTGCTTCTAAGAAGATGTTGGAAGAATTGACAGATACACCAGTTGAACTTGGAATCTCATCTGAGTGGGGCTACGGTATGCCACTTCTCAGCAAGAAACCACTCTTCATCTTTATCAGTCAGTCTGGTGAAACAGCGGATAGCCGTCAGGTTTTGGTTAAGGCTAATGAAATGGGAATCCCAAGCTTGACAGTAACAAACGTACCAGGCTCAACTCTTTCTCGTGAAGCTAACCATACCATGCTCCTTCATGCAGGTCCTGAAATTGCTGTGGCCTCAACCAAGGCCTATACAGCGCAAATCGCAGCCCTTGCCTTCCTTGCAAAAGCAGTCGGAGAAGCAAATGGCAATGCTAAAGCGCAAGCCTTTGATTTGGTGCATGAGTTGTCAATCGTAGCTCAGTCTATCGAATCAACTCTTTCAGAGAAAGAAGCTATTGAAGCCAAGGTTCGTGAGCTTCTTGAAACAACTCGCAATGCCTTTTATATTGGACGTGGTCAAGATTACTATGTAGCCATGGAAGCCAGTCTCAAACTCAAAGAGATTTCTTACATCCAGTGTGAAGGCTTTGCGGCAGGAGAACTCAAGCACGGAACTATTGCCTTGATTGAAGAAGGAACGCCTGTCTTGGCCCTCTTGTCAGATCCAGTCCTTGCTAACCATACTCGCGGAAATATCCAAGAAGTGGCAGCCCGTGGTGCCAAAGTCCTCACTATTGCAGAAGAAAATGTTGCCAAAGATACAGACGATATCGTCCTTACGACTGTACATCCATACCTCTCACCAATTTCAATGGTCGTACCAACGCAATTAGTCGCTTACTTTGCAACACTCCACCGTGGACTTGATGTGGACAAACCACGTAACCTTGCTAAGTCAGTAACGGTAGAATAAGCTAAAAAAGTCTAGTTATCTAGGCTTTTTCTTGTGAGCAAATTGGTTGCTTGTAGTCAAGTTTCGTGTTAGAATAATTTTTCAAATTGAAGGACAGAAATAGACAAGGGGAATCACAATGGTAGAATTGGGAATTTCAACATTTGGGGAAACAACGGTGCTTGAAGGGACTGGGCAGACTTATAATCATGCTGAACGCATTCGCCAGTTGGTGGCAGAGATTGATCTGGCTGACAAGGTTGGTTTGGATGTGTATGGAATTGGTGAGCACCATCGAGCGGATTTTGCGGTATCAGCCCCAGAGATTGTCCTGGCAGCTGGGGCAGTCAATACCAAGAAAATCCGTTTGACCAGTGCAGTCAGCATTCTCTCAAGTATGGACCCTATTCGTTTGTTCCAACAATATGCGACCATCGATGCTTTGTCAAATGGACGTGCGGAGATTATGGTTGGAAGGGGTTCTTTCACGGAATCGTTTCTTCTGTTTGGATATGATTTGAAAGACTACGAAGCCCTTTTTGATGAGAAATTAGACTTGCTTCAGTTAGTCAATGAAAAGACCAAGTTAGACTGGCAAGGTCGATTGACCCAAACAATCTCTGGCAAAGAAGTCTATCCTCGTCCAGTTCAGGACAAATTACCCTTGTGGATAGCGACAGGTGGTCATGTTGAATCAACTGTGAAGATTGCTCAGGCTGGTCTACCGATTGTTTATGCCATTATTGGTGGCAATCCGCGTTATTTTAAAAAGTTGATTCAGGCTTATCGTGAGATTGGGAGCGAAGCGGGCCATGCTAGTCATGAACTAAAGGTTGGGGCTCATTCTTGGGGTTGGATTGCTGAAGATGGCGAGCAGGCTGTAAAAGATTATTTCCATCCGACCAAGCAAGTGGTGGATGCTATTTCCAAAGACCGTCCGCACTGGCAGGAATTGCGTTATGAGCAATATTTGGAGCAAGTTGGACCAAATGGTGCCATGTTTGTGGGCAATCCAGATCAAGTGTCCGAAAAATTAATTCGCATGATTGAGGATTTAGGATTGGACCGCTTCATGCTCCATCTACCGCTTGGTTCTATGCCTCATGAACAAGTCCTGAGAGCTATTGAACTTTTCGGAACGCAAGTGGCTCCAAAAGTACGGGCTTATTTTGCCATGAAAGAGGCTTAATAAAAAATCCTAATCAAGCCTATTAGGAAAATAAATATTGTACAAAAATCAATCCCCCGAGCTATAATGCTTGGGGGATTGTTCTATAGGAGGGCTAGTTTAGTTCTCTTTTTTGTTTTTTAGCAAGAACCCGAGACCTAGAAGAGCAAGGAGACTAATTCCTGCAAACAGGAGTTTGTGATCGTTTTTGGTTCCTGTATTTGGTAGTTCAGCTTGTGAATCAGCTGTAGCTTGGTTAGGTTTATTTTCTGCATCAGCTACTTTTGTATCTGGTTTTGCAGAATCAGGTTTAGTTTGTGAAGCAGGAGTTTGCTGTTCCGGTTTGACTACTCGGTTTGACATATTGTCTTGGCCGTTATTTTGACCGTGTTCTTGTTTTAGGCTAGAAAGGTCAAATTCTGGTTTTTCTTCCATAGCTGGGGCAACAATGGCACCGCCTTGAGAGACTCGAAGAACAGTAGCTGTAAGGGCATTCAATTTCAAGCCTTTTTCAGTCCATTCAAGTCCTTTCGGGTTGGCAATTCCAACTGGTCCTGCTTGGTTTTCATCTGCTAGAACTTCAGCATTTCTGAGGTGGGCAAAGGCAGTTCCCAAATTAAATTCGCGAGCTTTTTCATCCGCATTGACAAAGACTGCGTAGATATCACCGTTTGGAGCAGTAATTTGGTAGCCAATTACTACATCCTCTTTTTCTACACCATTTTGACCTGGGACAGTGATGAGGTGGACACGGTATTTGATATCTTGGAGACTCTTAAGTCGGAAGGCATCTGTAGATTGACGAAGGGCAATCAACCCTTTCATATAGTCACGGCTCTTGACATTTTCAGGATAAGCTTTACCATCTGTAGCCTTAGTCCAGTCAAACTTGTTAATAGCATCACTCGAATCGTAAGAGTCATGGATGAAGTAAGGATAGTCAAATGGATTGCCATCCTTATCACGCAACAAGTGAGATTTGTTTGGAACCTTATCCTCCGCTACTGGAGTCTTGTAGGCTGGGTCACGGAATTGTTTGGTACGTCCGTATTCCTGACCAGAGTGGATAAATGGAGTTCCTTGAGCTGTCAAGACCATGAGGTTTCCAAGTCGCAAACGACGATGGATCTCAGCGTAGTTTTCAGCCTTGCTTGGGTCTTTTTTGATAGACTGGGCAATGATGTCAAAGAGGGTCAAGTTATCATGGGCTGCGATGTATTGAATCACATCTCCAGGACTGTCTGCTTCAAAGTTGGTTGGTTGAGCAATCAGATTTTTGAAGATAGTGTTGATATCACGTTTTCCACCTGTGATAAAGGCAGGTTGACCTTCGTTTGGATAACCAGACTTGAGGTTGTTACGGATGTCATCTGAAAAGACAGCGACAGTATCGGTATGTTTCATCCAATCTTGGTCAGCAGCTTTAGTAGGCATATTTTCATCACCAGCATAGGTTCTCCAACCTTCACCCAGCATGATTAGGTTTGGATTGAGGGCGCGTGCAGCCTTGTAAGCTTCTTCGATAGAAGCTGCATCATGGTCTCCCATCATATCGAAACGGAAGCCATCTACTTTGTAGGTATCAACTAGATATTTGATAGAGTCAACTAGGAGCCGTTTGGTCATATGGTGAGTTGTCCCCAAACGTCCACCACCAAAGCTAGTTCGTGGTGTTCCATCAGCATCCATAAAGTGGTAGTAGTTTGGTTCTAAATCTTCAAAGATATCGACTTTGGCTGTATGGTTATACACTACGTCCAGGATAGCTCCCATGCCACGTTTGTGGATTTCGTTGATGAGGTTTTTGAATTCTGCGATTCGTTTTTCTGGATTCTTAGGATCGCTTGAGTACATACCAGTCAATGAGAAGTAGTTTTGAGGGTCATATCCCCAGTTGTAGTTGCTGTTGCTTGAAGCATAGTCAGATAAGCGTTCGTGGTTCTTCAACTCATTGACAAAGTAGTAAGACAAGACTGGAAGGAGCTGGATGTGGGTTACACCCAAGTTTTTGAGGTAGTCTAGTTTTTCGATAAAGGCTTCAAAGGTACCAAATGGCTTAGTCAAATCTTTTGCGATGGCAGGATCTGAAGTGAAGTCACGCACATGAGCTTCATAGATGACAGCATCTTCGCGCGATTTGAAGTTGCTAATCTTACCATAAGTCAAGTCTTGAGGTCCTAGTTTAGCTGGATCTACAAAGGCAGCTTTAGCCACTTTATGAGCATCGTCAATCTTGGCATCGTCACTATTCCAAGCAGCGAGGGATTTAGCGTAAGGATCGAGTGCAAGAACAGTTTTCCCCTGACGCTCGATTTGGTATTGATAATAGTAGCCAGTGAAATCTGTGATGCCTAGTTTGTTTGTGCTATCTAGAGTTTGTTTCCAAGTTCCTCTTTCCCCTTTTTCAAGAGCGACAGTTCCAACCACTTTTTCAGGGTCATTCTTGTCGTAGACAACAACAGAAACCTTATCAGCACTTGGTGACCAAAGGGTCAAATCAACTTGTTTTCCTTCTTCTTTGAGGTCAGCTCCAAGTTTACCATCATAGCTGTAAGTCTCATCTTTAAGACGCCAGCTTGTTTTGGTAGTGAATTTGTCAGAGTTGTAGCTAACGGTATAAGGATGTTTTGTGTCAGAGAAATCTCCGCTGTAGGTCACTTTCTTACCAGCCTCATCGATTGCAACATCAGTGATAGTTACTTTGTTTCCTAGATGATTAGTGATGTTGGAGTGTTTGAGGATATCTTCTTTTTTAGCACCGACAAGTGTTGAAAAACTACTTTCAATGCTAGAAGTTCCTACGTGTTGAGCTCCTGTCATGCGGATATCGTGCACATAGTAGGGGTTGGTGTAGATGGTTTCGTCATCATCTTTTAGGAAAATTTGGCTATGATTTTTCAAATCTGTGAACTTATAATCTTCTTTACGGATTTTCACATCGTCTCCTTGTTTGTTTCTGTCTAATAATAAAAATCCAAGATCTTTAGCTGCATCTTTGAGTGGAATATCAATATAGCGACCATATTTGCCTGTAGCCGTAAAGTCTGTTCCGTTAGGCCATTCACCACTACTTGGATTTTTCACATCTCCCCAGTACCAAAGAGATTTCTTGTCATAGTTGCCATCTGTACGGTAGTAGTTGACGCGAATAGTTCCTGCAGGTTGTGGCTCGTAAGAGAAAACCTTGTGATCTTGGTCTAACCAAGCCTCATTCATCTTTGGTGACAGTTTTTCTACCGATTTATCGCCGGTTAGATTTTTTCCAGCTGTATTATTGATGAGGAAGCTAATTTTCTTGGCTTGTTCTCCCTTTAATTTGACATCTAGGTAGTAGCCGTAGTCATCTTTTTTGGCATCCTTAAAGGACAAAGCTCCGTTAGGCCAGTTTTCAGAAGGTTTTTCAACATCGTCCCAAGTCCATAGTCCTTGACTATCCTTGTTTTCTTCAGGAAGTTTTTTGACGTGGATACGGAAGTAATTGTCTTCGATTGGCTCTTCTGCCTTAGTTTCAGTCGTAGTAGAAGTAGTTGGTTCGCTTGAACGATCTTGTCCGGTTTGTGGTGCTGAATCAGCGGGAGTTGCAGCAGGAGTGGTTGCCTCTGTTGCAGGTTGTTCTTCTTTTTTCTCTAGGGAAGCGTTTGCATTGTTAGGTGAAGAAAAATCGCTTTCGTTCTTTCCAGCGATGTCTGCTGTATCAGTAAGAGGTTGAGTAATAGTGTTAGTCGCTTCAGCACTAGCTGTTGTGGTTTCGTTGGCTGAGATAGTTGGTGTAGCCATGGCAAGTAGGACAAGGCTTGCGCCGATAAGGACAGAACCAGTTCCATTTTTGAGGGAACGGATGCTGTAAACCATTTTTTTCTCAGTGTGAGATGGTGTTTTTCTCATAATGATTCTCCAATCAATAAATTTCTATATCAGTATAGCATGTAGTAAAAAAAGATGCAAGCGTTTTCTTAAAATTGGAACAAAAGAAAAATCGCAACAGATTTTCTGTTACGACTCAGCTAGTCTTTCTTTATGAATTTGAGAAGCCAGAAGGTGGAGATGGTGGAATAATTCTGAAGTAGAGAAGTTACGATTGTAGATAATTGGTTTAGGAGAGTTAGCGACAGGAAAGGTGGTAATAACAATATCGTGAGGGATTTGATTGAGAATTGAGAATGAAATAGTAGCTTCTTCCCAAGAATCAAAGAGATAGAGATTATTGCCGTAGTGAGTTAGGGTGTCGATTAGATTTTGTGCATGATGACTATCCAGATGACTAATGACTAAAACACGTATTTTGGGAAGTTTTTGAAGTAATTGGACTAAAATTCGCTGTCCTTGGATAGAAAAGGTGTAGACAAGTTCTTGTAGCTTACTTGGGTGATTTTCTAGCCCCATTTCAGTCAGGTAAGATTGGAATTTGTGTTGACTTACTTCAAATAGTTTTGGAAATTCTACTTGATAACTGCTTAAAATTTGGGATTTCTGTCTGTCGAGAGACTGGTTACTGAGTAAAGGGAAGAAATCAGATTGGGCAGTGTAGTGG
>ERZ1699249.150-NODE-150-length-9611-cov-2.036061_pt1 | contig 9611 bp, 8 predicted proteins | sample MGYA00581527_ERZ1699249 | MGnify/ENA primary metagenome ERZ1699249 (study PRJEB42319, sample SAMD00040308) | human oral metagenome | material: saliva | host: Homo sapiens | study: EMG produced TPA metagenomics assembly of PRJDB4115 data set (Metgenomic analysis of... | reverse complement strand
TGCGGCGGCCACGTTACACCAGCTCTCTGACAACATGTCCGAGTTCAAACTCAAGAAGGCAAGCCCTTTCGCCGTCGACCCGGGCGACGCTGCCGTCGGCACCGCACTTGTCTATTTCACCGGCATGTACAACGCACACAAAAACGCGGCGCAACGTTGGCTCGATAAGACCGCAGGCGCGCTGCGCGACACGGCGCAGGCGACCGAGGATATGGACGACGAGATCGCCGAAACCTTCAAGTCGATCTTCTCGAAGCTGTAGAAACGAGGCCGCCATGCATTCACCACTCTCATATTTATTTCCTCAGCTTCCTGGCGATCTCGGATCTATCTGGTCGTGCCAAAACGAAATGCGCAACCGGTCACATGACATTAAATCGCTCCGCGACGACATCTCCGCATTGACCATCACCCTCACAGACTGGCAAGGGGCGGCCAAAGTCGCTTTCATCGACAGCAAGAACAATGAACTACCCGAGCTCATCCGCTGGCGCGATGGAACCCTCCAGGCAGCAGATGCACTGAAGAATTACTACTTCAAGCTCGAAGAAGCGAAGCAGAAGGTCGATGCCATCCGCGGGCAGGCAGATGACCTATGGAATGAGTTTTGGGCACTCCCCCGCCTTGATCGCATCGCTCGCCGGGAAGAATACGAGGCGAAATTAAGGGAGCTGAAGGCTAGTTACGACGACACAACGGCTACTCTCTCAGACGAGACCCTCAATACCGCTGCCTCTTTGAGAGAAGCCCTCTACTTCACTCCAGAGGACCAGATTGATACCGACGGAGACGGGGATACTGATACGGACCTCGGCGAGACACGGAATCTGACGCAAAAAGAACTCGAGGATATTCATCAGCGCCTACAGGATCCATCACAGTCTCTTTTCGACCTTAATCAGGGCCGCATCGGCGATTGCCATCTTCTGTCCACCCTAAACGCCTATAACCAGACACAAAAGGGCCGAGAATACCTCGCAAGCCTGGTCACTCCGCACTACAACGCGCAAGGAAAGATCGACGGGTACTTCGTAGACTTCCCCGGATACGAAAGAAACGAACAACGCGTGTTCGTCCAGGATGTCATGGCGTATGGCGACACAGCCGGGAAATCGCCCAAGGCGGATCTCGCTTCGATCTTCGAGAAGGCTTTCATCCAGTCCCACCCAGGGGGAACGAAAGGCAGATTCACCCACGGAGGAGCATCGGCGAGCTTATCCACAATCACTATGCAGAACATCTCCGGCACTCCGGGAAACATCATCCCAAACGTTGGCCTCAATCATGGAGACCTCAGATATAGGACCATTGATGCAATTAAGTGGGGATATCCCATTGTCGCCGAATCCAGCCCATTCGCCGGAGACGCGCAGGCCACTGTCGGCAACAGGCGGGAGAATATTACGATCGCTTCCAGCCACGTCTACACGGTGGCTGCAGCGGACGAGAACGGCGTCACCCTCATCAACCCTTGGGGGCACAACGATCTCAGCGGTAGGAATGTCACCACTCCGGAAGCGGCCTTCACGATCAGCTGGGAGGAGTTCTACGCCAATTATGGCGATATCACTATCGGGACAATCCCATGAGCATCAGAGCCGCACGCATTCGCGCCATCGTCGTGGCCGTCCTCGTCCTAGCCTTCGCCATCCCCTGGACCTACGCACACATCGCCTACGCCTGGCCGTGGAAAGAAAGAGCCGAGGGCGACGCCTGCCAAGGTCGTTACTACGTCACCCAATACGACAAGCAACGATCCATTTTCCTGGGTGTTCTCTCCGATGGACGAAAGGTTCGAATGAGCAGCAGGGGGGAAGTCTCCATGGGGCGCGACACCGCCTCTTTCAGTATCGCCGCTGCCAGCGACAACGAACCCTACGACCTACTCGGCCACGCAGACGGACTCCATCGGGGCGACAGCGCCACCATCGAGGGGGTCGGCACTTTCACCTTGAAGGAAGCGCACTCCGACATCGTCTGGTTCACCCCCAACCCAGGAAAAGCACTGTTCTGCTTTGACCCAGATCCCTCATTCACCGTCCGTGAAGAGCCCTAACACACCCACTGACGACAGCACCCACCATAGAAACACACCCATGAGCATCACACCCAGACGCACACCCGCACGCATCCGCGCCGTCGTCGTGGCCGTCCTCGTCCTGGCCTTCGTCATCCCCTGGACCTACGCACACATCGCCTACGCCTGGCCCTGGAAACGATTCCAAACAGGCACCCTCATTTCCTGCGACAGCCAATACTCCATTACCTTTAATCCGCGCCAGTCCGCGCCTCCTTTAGGTTTCCTGCCGGACGGGACCCCCATATTCTTCGGCTCCACGGGAAGAATCAACATGGGAGTTGAGTCTGCCGGAATGTCCCTAACATCGCAGAGCAATAGCCATTTCAAGGTCTTTGCCCGGGTCTCACAGCTCCACCTAGGAGAATCTACAACCATCGAGGGGGTCGGCACCTTCACCCTCTCACGCGCCCACTCCGGCATCGTCTGGTTCACCCCCAACCCAGGAAAAGCACTGTTCTGCTTTGACCCAGACCCCACATTCACGATGAACAACTTCGCACAACAAGGCCACTGACGCCAGCAACCACCACCGAGCAGCACTCGCATTCAACCCACCAGCGGTAGAGACGAGGGGTGGGAACCCACCGGGATCCCCACCCCTCAACCATTCACAGTACAGACGGCCCGACGCGGTCGACTACTCCGGCTGAGCCGCAGCGGCCGCCCGCGCGGCGGCCGGAGCTGCGGCGGCGATAGCCTCCAGCTCCGCCTCGCCGTGAGCGCCAGACACGAACCACACCTCGTACACCGAGGGCGGCAGGGCCACGCCCGAGGACAGGAAGGAATGGAAGAACGGGGCGTAGCGCCACGCCTCCTGGGCGCGCGCCTGGTCGTAGTCGTACACGCCCGAGGCGGCCGCGGCCTCGCCGAACATGACGGAGAACAGGGACCCCGTGCGCTGGACGCGGTGGGCGACGCCGGCAGCGCTGAGCGCGTCCGACACGATCGTGCTGATCTCCTGCGCCGAGGCGTTGACGCGGTCGTACACGCTCTGATCAGCCAGTTCGAGTGTACGCAGGCCGGCGACTGTCGCCAGGGGATTGCCCGACAGCGTGCCAGCCTGGTAGACGGGACCGAGGGGGGCCAGCAGGTCCATGACGTCCGCGCGTCCGGCCACGGCAGCCAGGGGCATGCCGCCGCCCACAACCTTACCGAAGGTCACGAGGTCGGGCACCCAGTCTGCACGCTCGACGCAGGAGGCATCAACGAAGCCTGCGCCGTAGCCGCCCGCGGGCGCGCCGTCCACCCATCCGGCCACGGCCTCGAGGCCCCACCAGCCGGCGGGGTCAACGCGGAAGCCAGTGAGGACCTCGTCGAGGATCATGAGCGCGCCGTGCGCGGTGCACAGGCGGCGGATCTCGCGGTTCCACCCGGGGTGGGGCGGGACCGTGCCCATGTTGGCGGGGGCACCCTCGAAGATAACCGCGGCGATACTGTCACCCACCTGCTCGAAGCACGCGCGCAGGGCGTCACCATCGTTGTAGGGCAGGACGATCGTCTGGGCGGTGATGGCCTCTGGGACGCCGGCCGACCCGGGCAGGCCGCCGGTAGCGACGCCCGACCCGGCGGCGGCGAGCAGGCCGTCGGAATGACCGTGGTAATTGCCGGCGAATTTCACGATCAGGTCACGCCCGGTCGCACCGCGCGCCAGGCGGATCGCCGTCATCGTCGCCTCGGTGCCCGTCGACACGAAGCGGACGCGCTGCGCGAAGGGCACTCGCTCGCGCACGGCGCTGGCCAGCGCCGTCTCAGTTTCGGTGGGTGCGCCGAAGGACAGGCCGCGCGAGGCGGCCTCCTGGACGGCGGCGACCACCTCGGGGTGCGCGTGGCCGAGCAATGCAGGGCCCCACGACCCGACCAGGTCCACGTAGGAGCGTCCCTCGACGTCGGTGACGCGCGCGCCGCTCGCGCTCGCGATGAAGCGCGGGGTGCCGCCGACGCCGCCGAAGGCGCGCACGGGCGAGTCGACGCCGCCAGGGATAACGGCTTTTGCTTGGGAAAATGCAGTTTCGTTAGTGGTCATAGCTACCTTCATCAGGGTAAGAGGGATAGCGGCACGCGGATGCGCGCTCAGCGGGCCCGGCGGGCGACCTCGAGGGCCCAGTAGGTGAGGACGGAGTCGGCTCCCGCCCGGAAGATGCCGGTGAGGGATTCGTCGATGACTCGGGTGCGGTCGATCCACCCATTGGCGGCGGCGGCCTCGACCATCGCGTACTCGCCGGACACCTGGTAGGCGGCGACGGGAATGTCGGAGGCGGCGGCCACGTCAGCCAGCACGTCCAGGTAGGGTCCGGCGGGCTTGACCATGAGCATGTCGGCGCCCTCGGCCGCATCGAGCAGCGCCTCGAAGAGGCCCTCGCGTCGGTTCGCGGGGTCCTGCTGGTAGGTGCGGCGGTCGCCCTTGAGAGTGGATCCGACGGCCTCGCGGAAGGGCCCGAAGTAGGCGGACGCGTACTTCGCGGAGTAGGCGAGGATGGCGACGTCCGCGTGTCCCGCCTGGTCGAGGGCGGCGCGGATCGCGGCGACCTGGCCGTCCATCATGCCCGAGGGCGAGACCATGTGTGCGCCCGCGCGGGCCTGAGAAATCGCCATCGCCTGGTAGAGCGGCAGGGTCGCGTCGTTATCGACGCCGCCCTCGGAGTCAAGGAGGCCGCAGTGCCCGTGGTCGGTGAACTCGTCCAGGCAGGTGTCCGCGCACACGACGAGAGCGTCCCCGACCTCGGCGCGCACGGCGGCGAGGCCACGGTTGAGGATCCCGTCCTCCGCCCACGCCTGGGAGCCGATCGCGTCGCGGCGGGCGGGCACGCCGAACAGGTCGATGGCACCCACGCCCGCTTCGGCGGCCTCGGCTGCGGCTCGGCGCAGCGAGTCGATCGTGTGCTGGTACTGGCCCGGCATTGCGGCGATCTCGCGGGGTTCGTCGATGTCGTCGCGCACGAAGACGGGCCAGATGAGCTTGGCCGGATCGACGTGGGTTTCGCGCACGAGGGCGCGCATCGCGGGGGTCGTGCGCAGGCGGCGCGGGCGAATCGTCGGGATCGGGGCGCTGTCCACCCCGGCCTCGGCGAGGTAGGAGGTAACGGATTCGGGGACGGTAGTCATGAGTCTCTTTCTTCAGGTGCGTCGGCTTGGACGGGGCGGTCGAGGGCGTCGATGAGGGCGCGGACGATGGCATCGGGTGTGGGGAACGAGGCCTGGGCAGCGACCGCGATCCCCTGCCGTCTGGCGGTGGCTGCGGTGGGTGCGCCGATGGTCACGACCCGAGTTGAGGGGGGCGGCATCCCGAGGAGCGGGGGGAGGGCGCGCGCCTGGGAGGAGGCGGTGAGCACCGCGCCGTCGTAACGTCCAGCGCGGAAATTCCCGGCGATATCGTCGGGAATATCGGCGGCGTCGACGGGAGTGGTGGTGTAGGCGTCAACGGCCTCGACGCTCCAGCCGAGGGAGCGCAGCCCATCCGGCAGCGTGTCGGGCGCTGCCGCCGAGCGGGGGATGAGGACCGGGCGCGCACCGGAGGCCGCGGCAGGAAAGCACTCGAGCAGCGCGGCGGCGGATCCGGCGCCGGTCAGGTCGGCGCTCACGCCCGCGTGGTCGCTGATCCATCGGGCCGTGGCCTCGCCGACGGCGGCGACGCGCGTGCCGCGCGAGCGCGCTCGTGGAAGGCTGAAAATGACGGCCCGCGCTGCCCTCCAGGAGGAGAACACGACCCACGCGTACTCCCCGTCGACAAGGCGGTCACGGGCCGCGTCGAGCTGCGCGGAGTCCAGCGGCGTCGACACGGTGAGGGCGAGAGCATCCACGTGCGCCCCAGCAGCTTGCAGGGCGCGCGCGATGGCGTCATCGGGCTTGGCTCGGGTCAGGAGGATCCGCCGCCCGCTCAGGGGGCCGCTCACGACGGGGGCGTTCACGAGGGGGCCGCTCACGCAAGGTGCGCTCACTGGGTTTTCGTTCACGAGGATTGCCTCGGCGCTTTCGTCGCCCCCAGGTCGGTGACCTCGGCGGCGCCACGCGCGAGCAGCTGGCGCGCCACGTCCTCGCCGAGGCGGGCGGCCTCGCCCAGGGTGGCCTCGCCAGGCGCAGCGTCGCCGCGACCAACCGAGTCCGTGAGCGCGAGCGCGCCGCTCGCCTCGACCCGCTCGCGCCCGTCGACGCTCATCACGCGCGCGTCGAGCAGGAGGGTCGAGGAGGCCTCGTCCACCCGAGCGCACGCACCCACCGGCGCCGCGCACCCCGCACCCAGGGCGGAGAGGACGGCGCGCTCGGCGCTGGCCGCGAGCGCGGTCGGCCGATGGTGAAGGGCGCCAAGGAGGGCTCGCAGGAGGGGGTCCTCCTCGTCGCGCGTTTCGATGGCGAGGGCGCCCTGCGAGGGGGCGGGCATCATGATGGTGGGGTCGAGCACGTCGGTGGCGTGGGCGTCGAGGCCGATGCGCCGCAGCCCGGCGAGGGCGAGGACGACCGCGTCGAGGCGATCACCCGTGCCGAGTGCGGAGGGCGCGGTGCCCGCGTCGGCGCCCAGGTCGATGCCGCGCACGCGCGAAAGCCTCGTGGGGACGTTGCCGCGCAGGTCGCACACGCGCAGGTCGGGGCGCGCGGCGAGCACCTGGGCGGCGCGCCTGGGTGAACCCGTGCCAACGAGCGCGCCCGCGGGCAGCGATGACAGCGTCTCCCCGTCGGCCGCGCACAGGGCATCGCGGGGGTCTTCGCGCTGCGGGACGGCCGCGATGCGCAGCCCCGGCGTGGGGGCGGTGGGCAGGTCCTTGAAGGAGTGGACGGCCAGGTCGCACTCTCCCCCAAGGAGGGCGAGCCGCAGCTGCGCGGCGAACACGCCGACTCCGCCGAGCGCGGCCAGGGGCGCGGCGGACACGTCGCCGTGCGTGCGCACGACCTCCAGCTCGACGCGCACGTCCTCGCCGAGGCGAGCCCCGGCCTCCTCGATCGCCCGCGCGACGGTGGTGGATTGGGCGAGCGCCAGGCGCGATCCCCTGGTTCCCAGAACGAACGTCCGCGTGGTCATAGCAGTCCTTTCGCGCCCGCGCGGGCGTGTGTGACGACGGAGGCGATGCCGGTTCCGGCGACCCAGGCGCCCGTGAGAGCCACGCCGCCCAGGGGACGCACCTGTTCCTCGAGAGCGCCGACGCGGCTGCGATACTCGGGTGGCAGGGGCGGGAGCGTGCCATTCCAGCGGGCGAGCAGGTGGTCGGTGACGGCCTCGGGGGCGATGTCCACGCCGGTGAGCGTGCGGATGTCGCGCAGGGCCCCATCGATGGTGACGGCGGGTTCGACCTCGCCGAGGCGCCCGTAAGAGAGGCGCAGCAGGTGCGTGTGGGGCGGGAGTTGGTCGGCGAGCCAGGGCCACTTGATGGTGAGGTGGGACAGCGCCTTGGCCGCCACCGGCCGCTCGTCGGCGGGCGCGGGCGCGACCAGGAGGCCCTGGGAGACGGGTGCGTCATCCAGCTCGGGGGCGTGGACGGCCAGGGTGAGGCGCGCGATGGGCGCGCCCTCGGGAACGCTCACATCGGGCACGAGGCCGGGGATGCGCGCCTGCGTCAACAGGCGCAGGGCGGCGCTGGCGCTGCAGGCGAGGACGAGGCGCTCCGTCGTGACCCTCACGCCCGGCCCGCTCGGCACGGGTTCGGCTCCGGGGGTCGGCCCGGGCTTGGTCGGCCCGCACTCGAGGGTCCAGCCCGTGGCCGATCGAGCCATCGCGAATGCTCCCGTGCGGGTCAGGACGGTTCCCCCGGCCTCTTCGATGGCGGCTCGCAGCGCGTCGACGAGGACAAACATTCCACCCTCGACGCAGGCTTCGGGGGTGCGTCGTGATCCGGCGGCCGCCAGGCGCGCCGCGACCGCAGCGGCCAGGGACCCGTGACGGGTTGTCTCGGCGCGCAGGCCGGGGGCGACCGTATCCGTCGCCAGCATCGCGGGGTCGGCGGTGTAGATGCCCGCGATGATCGGCCGCACCGAGCGCTCCAGCACGGCCTCCCCCATGCGCGCGGCCACGAAACCAGCCAGAGTCTCCCCGGCCTCGTCCATGCCGATGCCGCCGCCCATCGAGCGATCCTCGAGGGCACGGCGCACCCCGGCCTCGCCGAGTACGTGTGCGCAGTCGGGCGCATCCGGGTGGGCCGGAATTCCCAGGAACGAGTCGCGCAGGAAGGGGCGCAGCTCCCAGCCTCCGCGCAGGGAGGGCGCGTAGAGGCGGGCGCCCGATCCGGCCGGCTCGACCGAGGTCAGCCCCAGGGCGTCCACGATCGACGAGGTGTCGGTGCCGCGCACGACGTATGTCTCCGCGCCCAGGTCCACGTTCGCTCCGCCGACCGTGCCGCGAGCGATGAGGCCGCCCAGGTAACCACGGGCTTCGACGAGGAGGGGGCGCACGCCCGCGCGGGCCAGTTCCCACGCGCTCACGAGGCCGGCGATACCTCCGCCGACGACGACCGCGCCGGGGTGGGTGGGGATGGCCGAGCGGGGGTTCATCGTTCGTCACCCAGCTCGTGCACCAGCTCGACGATGCGCGTCAGCACGTCCGGGTCGGTCGTGGGTGGCACGCCATGCCCGAGGTTAAAGACGTGACCGGGGGCAGAGCGCCCCGCGTCGAGAATATCTCGAACAGCCTGTTCGATAACGTGCCACGGAGCCTGAAGCAGCGCGGGATCCAAATTCCCCTGCACGGCCTTTCCCGGCACCTGCTCGATGGCCCACGACAGGTCCGTCTTCCAGTCGACACCCACGCAGTTCGCGCCGACCTCGGCCATGTCGGCCAGGATCGGGGCGCTGCCCGTCCCGAAGTGGATGAGCGGGGCGCGCTCGCCGGTCACGGGACTGACGACACCGGCGACGCGCTGCGCGACCACGCGCGAGTACGGCGCAACGGATTCGCGATAGGTACGAGGCGAGAGGGACCCCACCCACGAGTCGAAGAGCTGCGCGGCGCTGGCCCCGGCCTCGATCTGAGAGGTGATGAAGTCGGCGCTCACGCGCGCGCACCAACTCATGAGGGCGTCCCACGCGCCCGGGTCGGACGCGGCAAGAGTCCGCGCGGCCATGTGATCGCGCGAGGGACGCCCCTCGACCATGTACGCGGCCAGGGTGAAGGGCGCGCCACCGAATCCAATGAGGGGTGTGGAGTCCAGCTCGCGCACCGCTGTCGCGACGCCGTCACGCACACACTGAGTGCCCTCGGCACAGTCTCGCGCGCGCCCGGCGGAGTCGGTCCAAGACCCCTCGCCGTAGCGATGGCTTAGTAGTTCGTCGATGCTCTCGCGCGTGCGATAAGGATGGTCGAGGACCGGGCCGACACCCGGCTCAATCTCGACACCCACACCGGCCAGGCGCAGGGGGACCATGATGTCCGAAAAGAAGATGCCCGCGTCCACGCCGTGGCGTCGCACGGGCTGCACCGTCGCCTCGGCGGCCACGTAGGGGCGCAGGCAGGCCTCGTGCATGGGCAGGCCAACGTCGGCGCGCAGCCGGTGGTACTCCGGCCGGGAGCGTCCGGCCTGTCGCATGAACCACACGGGCGTGGACCCGCGTT
>ERZ1699249.149-NODE-149-length-9623-cov-1.910173_pt1 | contig 9623 bp, 7 predicted proteins | sample MGYA00581527_ERZ1699249 | MGnify/ENA primary metagenome ERZ1699249 (study PRJEB42319, sample SAMD00040308) | human oral metagenome | material: saliva | host: Homo sapiens | study: EMG produced TPA metagenomics assembly of PRJDB4115 data set (Metgenomic analysis of... | reverse complement strand
CGCTAGACCGTCATCGAAAGTGAACCAGCCTTTATGAACAACTACATGCTCCTGATCATGGCAGCTTTCCTCATCGTCTTCATGATGTGGAGCTCGCGCTCCCGCAGGCAGCAGATGCAGAAGCTGGAACAGGAAAAGCGCGACCAGCTCGCAGCCGTCACGCCCGGCGAATGGGTGCGTACCCGCGTGGGCTTCTGGGGTCGTTTCGTCGACCTCGACGGCGACATCGTCGTCCTGGAGACCACCGACGGACACGAGATGTACTGGGAGCGCGAATTCATCGCCGAGATCGGTGGACAGCCGCCGCTCGCTGACGCAGATCAGGCTGACGCGGACGCCGACGAGGCAGAGGCGGTGGAGGAGGACGCGTCCGTCCTCGGCCTCGATGAGGAAGACGCCCAGTCTTTCGACGTGAGCGACACCGACGAGCAGCAGAAGTAACTCAAGGCTGAACGGAAAGTAGAACCGTGGCATCACACAAGCGACGCCCCGTGCGCGCGCTCGTGACCCTGACCGTCGCCATCGTGGCGGCGTGTGCGGCACTTGCGATCGGGCACTTCGTGAAGGGCGTGTCCCCGTATCCCGACCTGGCCCTTGACCTCAAGGGTGGTACTCAGCTGATCCTGACTCCGACCCCGACCTCGGAGGGACAGCGTGAGATCACCGAGGAGGACATCACGCAGGCGATCTCGATTATTCGTAATCGTATTGACGCCTCCGGCGTGTCCGAGTCCGAGATCTCCTCGATGGGTAGCTCGAACATTATGGTGTCGATTCCCGGCACCCCTTCCCAGGAGCAGCTGGACCTGATCCGTTCGTCCGCGCAGATGAGCTTCCGCCCGGTGCTGCGCAGCGGGCCCGCGCAGGGCGTTCTCCAGAATCAGCAGCAGCCTCAGGTGGATAACCCTCAGTCGGGTGTGCAGTCCGGCGCTCAGTCGGGTGCGCAATCCGGCGAGCAGAGTGGCACTCAGTCGGGTGAACAGAGCGGCGCTGGCGCGGCTGACACGGCTCAGTCCGGCGTTCAGTCCACCGCTCTGGACGAGGCGACCGCTCGTGGCGCTGCGGACGCGGACGGTGACGGCGTCCTGTCCGACACCCCCGCGACGACCCCCGAGAACGCTTCGGATCTCGCCTGGGTGACCGGGCAGGTCAGGTACGACTTCCTGACGCTCGATTGCTCGGCATCTGCCGATGTGAAGCGCGTCGAGGGCCCCGCTGATAAGCCCTACGCCGCCTGCGACGAGTCCGGCCAGGTCAAGTACATCCTGGGCCCTGTGGCCGTTCCCGGTTCGGACCTGACGTCTGCGACTGCGGCCATCGCGCGCAACAATAACGGTCAGTCGACCGGCCAGTGGATCGTGTCGCTGCAGTTCAACCACGATGGTGCCGAGAAGTTCAAGGAAACCTCCACGATTCTGTACGGCTACCACAACTCCGATCCGCAGGGTCCCACGTCCGGCCAGGGCACCCCGGACCGTAACCACTTCGCCGTCGTTCTCGATGGAACGGTCATCACCGCCCCCTCGATGAACGCGATTATTCCCAACGGCCAGGCCGAGATCACGGGTAACTTCACGGCAGTGTCGTCACGAACGCTCGCCAACCAGCTGAGCTTCGGCTCACTGCCCCTGAACTTCGAGGTCGAGTCCGAGCAGCAGATCTCCGCGACCATCGGCACCGACCACCTGACGGTGGGCCTGTGGGCGGCCCTCATCGGCTTCCTCCTGGTCATCCTCTACCTGATCTGGCAGTACCGCGGCCTGGCGATCATCTCCGCTGGCTCGCTCATCGTCGCCTCGATCATCACCTACCTGGTCATCGCACTGCTGTCCTGGTGGATGGGCTATCGCCTGTCCTTGGCCGGCGTCGCTGGCCTGATCATGGCGATCGGTGTGACGACGGACTCGTTCATCGTGTACTTCGAGCGCGTCCGTGACGAGGTCCGAGACGGACGTCCGCTGCGCGCCGCCGTCGAAGAGGGCTGGGACCGCGCCAAGCGCACGATTCTGGTCTCCGACGCGGTCAACCTCGTCGCAGCCGTTGTCCTGTACCTGCTGGCCGTGGGTGGCGTTCAGGGCTTCGCCTTCACGCTCGGCGTCACGACCGTCATCGACATCGCCGTGATCTTCCTGTTCACGCACCCGATGATGGGGCTGCTTATCCGCACGCGCTTCTTCGGTCAGGGCCACAAGCTCTCGGGCCTGGATCCGGAGCACCTGGGTGCCAAGAACCTCCTCGTGTACGCGGGCCGCGGTCGCGTCGTCGCGCGCGGCGAGTCGACCTCGACGCCCAAGAAGGACGAGGCCGGGGACGGCATGTCGATCGCCGAGCGTCGCCGCGCGGCGCGCCTGGCAGCGCAAAAGTCCGAGGCCAACGCTGGCGTGACCGAGGAAGGGGAGAACTGAGATGATGAGTTTCGCTCAGTGGGGCAACGCCCTGTACTCCGGCGAGAAGTCCTACGCCGTCGTTCCCAACCGCAAGAAGTTCGTGGGCCTGGCGGCTGCCGTCCTCGTCATCGGCTTCGCGCTCGTTGCGATCATGGGCCTGAACCGTTCGATCGAGTTCACGGGTGGCTCCCAGTTCGACGTGACTCGTGTCAGCGACCAGAGCGAGTCCTTCGCCTCGCGCGTCGTTGCCGACACCGGCCTCGTTGAGGGCGCTCCGAAGGTCACGCGAGTCGGCTCCGACTCCGTGCGTATCCAGACCTCGTCGCTGGATTCTGCCACCACCGCCCAGATGCGCGACGCCCTGGCGGCCGCGTACGGCGTTGACACGACCTCGGTTCAGTCCTCCTCGATTGGCCCCTCGTGGGGCTCGTCGGTGACCACCAAGGCCGCGCAGTCCCTCGTCATCTTCATGGCCCTCGTGGCCCTGCTGATGACCGTGTACTTCCGCTCGTGGCGCATGGCCGCTTCGGCCCTGCTGGCCCTCGTCCACGACATCGCCGTGACGGTCGGTGTCTTCGCGATCCTGCAGGTCGAGGTCTCGCCCGCCACCGTCATCGGCTTCCTGACGATTCTGGGCTACTCGCTCTACGACACCGTGGTTGTCTTCGACAAGGTGCGTGAGCTGACCGCGGACGTGTACGACCAGAAGCACTTCACCTTCGCGGAGTACGTCAACCTCGCCGTCAACCAGACGATGGTCCGCTCCATTAACACCTCGGTTGTGGCCCTTCTCCCTGTCGGTGCGATTCTTATCATCGGCTCCGTGGCCCTGGGCCCGGGTACCCTGGTGGATATCTCGCTGGCGCTGTTCATCGGCATGATCGCGGGTACCTACTCGTCGATCTTCATCGCGTCGCCGCTTCTGGTGACCTTCCAGGAGCTGTCGGATAAGACCCGCGAGCACAACGCGGCCGTCGACCGGGTACGTCAGGGCCGCCACGCCGCTGACAAGCCGGGTGCTTCCGCGTCGGTGAAGGTGGCTCCCATCAAGCCCGGCAAGCGCCTGGGCAACGAGAACCAGCCCCATAGGAAGAAGAATCATCGATGATCGGTGAGCTTGGCGATCGGATCGCCACTCTGGTGCGCAGCAACATGCTGGAGATCCCGGATTTTCCGGAACCCGGCGTCCTGTTCCGCGATATCACTGAGCTGTTTGCGAATGGCCCGGCATTCAAGGAACTGGTTGAGCTGATCGGCGCTCGCTACGCGGGTCGCATCGACGCCGTCGCGGGTCTTGAGTCGCGCGGCTTCATCCTCGGCGCGCCCGTGGCCGCCGAGCTTGGACTCGGGATGCTGACGATCCGCAAGGCGGGCAAACTGCCCGGCGAGGTCATCGGCGTCGACTACTCGCTCGAGTACGGCAGCGCCCGCATGGAGATCCGTCCTCAGTCGGTCCGCGAGGGTCAGCGCGTTCTCATCATTGATGACGTTTTGGCGACGGGTGGCACCGCGCGTGCGGCAGTCGATCTCCTCAATCAGTGTGGTGCCTCGGTCGAGGCCCTCGCTGTCCTGATGGAGCTCGACGGTCTCAACGGTCGTAGCAAGCTCGACGGCGTGACGGTGGAAACCGCACTGCACGTCTGAGCGACCAACTCATAGAGACGAGCGGGTCCCGGGATCGTCACGATCCCCGGACCCGCTCGTTCGTCGCTATCATTGGTTCATGAGCAGCGACGACACGACTTCAGGGGCCGCATTGCCCGCGGCCGTCTCCCGAGTGCGCTCCGGCCTCGTGTGGTTCGGTTCTCGCGGACGCGCCACAATTCCCGAGATTGAGCCGCTTGTGCGGGCTTTGCGCGCCAATCATCCCAAGGCCGACATCAGTGTCGTTGAGCGCGCCTACCGCAAGGCCGAAGAATGTCACCGGGGGCAAATGCGCAAGTCCGGTGAACCGTATATCACCCACCCGGTAGCGGTCGCGACCATTCTCGCTGAGATGGGTATGACGACGCCGACGCTGGTCGCCGCGCTGCTTCACGACACGGTCGAGGATACCGACTACACCCTGGAAGAACTCGCCGCGGACTTCGGAGAACCGATCGCGAACCTGGTCGACGGCGTGACCAAGCTCGACAAGGTGCGCTACGGTGCCGCCGCTCAATCCGAGACCCTGCGTAAGATGCTCGTCGCGATGAGCCGTGACATCCGCGTGCTGCTCATCAAACTGGGCGACCGTATCCATAACGCCCGCACGTGGCGTTTCGTGCCCGCTCAGTCGGCCGCGAAGAAGGCCCAGGAGACCCTGGAGATCTACGCGCCGCTGGCCCACCGCCTCGGCATGAACATGGTCAAGTGGGAACTCGAGGAGCTGTCGTTTAAGACGCTGTACCCGGAGATCTACGAGGAGATCGACCGCCTTGTCGCGGAGCGCGCCCCGCAGCGTGAGGAGTACCTGCGTGACGTCATCGACCAGATCGAGGAGGATCTGCGTCGCTCGGGCACCAAGGGCACGGTGAGTGGCCGACCGAAGAGCCACTACTCGATCTACCAGAAGATGATCGTGCGCGGCAAGGCATTCGACGAGGTCTTCGACCTGGTGGCCGTGCGTGTCCTCGTGGAGTCGATCAAGGACTGCTACGGCGTCCTGGGCGCGCTGCACGGGCGGTGGAACCCGATTCCGGGCCGCTTCAAGGACTACATCGCGATGCCCAAGTTCAACCTCTACCAATCGCTGCACACGACGGTCATCGGTCCGGGCGGCAAGCCGGTGGAGATCCAGATCCGCACCTTTGACATGCACGAGCGCGCCGAGCACGGCGTCGCCGCTCACTGGAAGTACAAGCAGAACCCGAATGCGACGAGCGGTGACTCGGACCGCATGAGCTCGGAGGAACAGGCCAACTGGCTGCGCGCCCTGGTTGAGATGGAGCGCGAGACCGGGGACCCGGAGGAGTTCCTGGATTCGCTGCGCTACGAAATCGCCGGCGACGAGGTGTACGTTTTTACGCCCAAGGGCGAGGTCATTGTCCTGCCCGCGCGTGCAACCCCCGTCGACTTTGCTTACGCGGTGCACACCGAGGTCGGCCACCGCACGGTCGGCGCGAAGGTCAACGGGCGCCTCGTGTCCCTCGACACGCGCCTGGAGTCCGGCGAGACGGTCGAGGTCGTGACCTCGAAGTCCGACAAGGCCGGCCCGTCGCGCGACTGGCTGGCGTTCGTGGCATCTCCGCGTGCCCGCTCGAAGATCAAGGCCTGGTTCTCGAAGGAACGCCGCGAGGAGGCCATCGAGTCCGGTAAGGAGGCGCTGGCGCGCGCGTTGCGCAAGCAGAACCTGCCGCTCCAGCGCCTCATGAACCACGAGTCGATCATGTCGGTCGCGACGTCGTTTGGATATCCCGATGTGTCGGGCCTGTACGCGGCGGTGGGCGAGGGGCACGTCTCGGCCCAGAGCGTCGTCAACCGGCTCATGGACAACCTGGGTGGGGGAGACGGCACCGAGGAGACGCTGTCCGAGGGCGTGACCCCGGGATACGCGAAGCCTCGTTCGGAGGTATCGGGCGACGCAGCCATCACGGTGGCGGGCCTGAGTCCGAACGAGATCTGGGTCAAGCTCGCGAAGTGCTGCACACCCGTTCCAGGCGATGAGATCGTCGGTTTCATTACCCGAGGCCAGGGGGTGTCCGTGCATCGTAAGACCTGCGCGAACGCGGAGCGCCTGGCTCAGCTTCAGCCCGAGCGTTTCGTCGACGTGTCGTGGAACTCTGAGGGTATGACGGCCCCGTTCCGTGTCCAGATCGAGGTGCGCGCGCTTGACCGCGGCGGTCTGCTCTCGGACCTGACCCGGGTCCTGTCGGATTATCGTGTCAATATTCTGGCCGCAGCCCTGAAGACGGACGGCGACCAGGTGGCTTCCGGAAACTTCTCTTTCGAGCTGGCGGACCTGGGGCACCTGAACGCGGTTCTGTCGGCGCTGCGCCGGGTCGACGGGGTCTTTGAGGCGGTTCGGATCGGCTCCGACGCTTAGACGAGATCGTGACACCCACGCGCTCACATGGGACAGCGGCGTGTTACATCCGTCCCCTTTTTCGGTGTCGTACGCCCATTTTCCCGTTAGATGTGACACACTAGCTTTGTGTGTCACATCGGCACACGACCGCGCCGGGCGTCAGCCCTCGTCCTAGAAGGAATATCGTGACCGAGACGTCGATTCCGACCAACGAAACCACCCCCGAAGCCGTCACGGCTGCATCCGAGGAGACCACGGCCTCTGCGATTCCCGCGTCGGAGCTGCCCGAGCACCCCTTCGCCCGCATCGGTGAGGACGGGACCGTCTATGTCAAGGATGGAGACGAGGAACGCGTTATCGGCGGCTTCCCCGAGGGAATTCCCGCTTCGCCGTACGCTCTCTACGAGCGTCGCTACGCCGACCTCGAGGCCACCATCAAGCTTTTTGAGGACCGCATGGCTCAGCTGAGTCCCCGCGACATCGACCAGACCCTGGCCACGTTGCGCGAGCAGGTTGCCTCCCCGAACGTCGTCGGTGACATCCCGGCTCTGCGCGCTCGCGTCGAGGCCGCCGCGAAGGCCGCCGAAGAACGCAAGGAGATCGCCCGCGAGGAGCGTAAGGCCGCCAAAGCTCAGGCTCTCGCAGACCGCACGGCCGTCGTTGAGCGCGCCGAGGCGATCGTCGCCCAGGATCCCGCCAAGACGCACTGGAAGCAGTCGGGCCAGACCCTGCGTGACCTGCTGGAAGAGTGGAAGACCCTGCAGCGTCGCGGCCCGCGCCTGGAAAAGGCCGTGGAGGACGAGCTGTGGAAGCGTTTCTCCTCCGCGCGCACCCAGTTCGACCGTCACCGCCGTCAGTTCTTCTCGCAGCTGGATCAGGCGCAGTCTGAGGCCAAGCGCGTCAAGGAAGCACTGATCGCCGAGGCCGAGGCTCTGTCCTCCTCCGTCGATTGGTCGCGCACCTCGAGCGCTTACCGCGAGCTGATGAACCGCTGGAAGGCCGCCCCGCGCGCCTCGCGCAAGGAAGACGACGCCCTGTGGGCGCGCTTCCGCGCTGCACAGCAGGTGTTCTTCGACGCCCGCCGTGCCAAGGACGAGGCCACGGACGCCGAGTACCGCGAGAACCTGGTCGCCAAGGAGACCATCCTGGTCGACGCCGAGGCGATTTTGCCCGTGACCGACATCGAGCGCGCCAAGGCTCAGCTGCGCCTGATTCAGGACCGCTGGGAAGAGGTCGGCCGCGTGCCTTCCTCCGACCTGCACCGCATCGAGGGCCGTCTGCGCGCCGTCGAGGCGGCCGTGCGTGAGGCCGAAGAGAAGGAATGGCGCCGCACCAACCCCGAGACGCGCGCCCGCGCGGCCGGCATGGTGGGCCAGCTTGAGGAGCAGATCGCTCAGCTCGAGCGTTCCCTCGCCGATGCTGAGGCCAAGGGAGACAACAAGGCTGCCTCCGCCGTTCGTGAAACCCTCGAGACCAAGCGCGCCTGGCTCGCGCAGATCTCCTCGTCCATGGAGTGACATGCGTCTTCACGTTATTCCGTCGCCTTTCTACGCGGCGAATGGGCTTGTGCTCGTCCCTTCCGGGGCGGGCACTGCCCTTGTCGTCGACCCTTCAGCGGGAATCCAGCACCTAATCCGCGAGGTCCTCGAGCTCGAGGGCGTGAGCGTGGGTGGCGTGCTTCTGACGCACGGACACCCCGACCACGTCTGGGACGCAGCAGCGGTGTCCGCCTGGGGACCGGACGGAGCGACCGTTCCCATATACCTGCCGGGACCCGACATGTATCGCATGGACGACCCGGCCTCGTTCCTGCCGATGCCGCCGCCCGACTTCGTCGGCGAGTGGGTCAAGCCCGCCGACCTGCGCGAGATGCCCGCGGATTCAGTCGAGCTGACTCCGGGCGTGTGGCTGCGCATGGTGCCCGCCCCCGGTCACACGGAGGGGTCTGCGGTGTTCCTGGGGCACAGCCCCCTCGATATTCGCGTCAACAACCAGTCCTTCTACGCCAGCGAGGAGCAGGTGCCGTGGGCACTGAGTGCCGACGTGCTCTTTAAGGACAGCGTGGGGCGCACGGACATGCCCGGTGGTAACGAAACGCAAATGCGTCACTCGCTGCGTACTATTTCCAACGCGTTGGACCCGCGTACCATCCTCATCCCCGGCCACGGTCCGGCAACCACGATGGCGGATGAGATACGCTCCAACCAATACTTGATCCGCGCTCGCCGCATTGGCTAGCGTCGGCACCGTTTGTTTTCAAAGGATTACGTTATGGCTCGCACGTCTTTGTCAGGTTTCCCCGAATGGCTCCCCGAGGGCCGCATCATCGAGATGCATGTCCTCGACGAGTTGCGCCGTGTCTTTGAGCTGCACGGATTCGCGGGCATCGAGACGCGCGCGGTCGAGACGCTGGCTCAGCTCGAGGCCAAGGGCGAGACCTCGAAGGAGATCTACGTTCTGGATCGCCTCCAGGCCCTCAAGGCCGCCGCTTCCGGGGCGCGTGCGCCTAAGGACAAGGGCATGGGCCTGCACTTTGACCTGACGGTGCCCTTCGCCCGCTACGTCGTGGAGAACGCGAACGAGCTGGATTTCCCTTTCAAGCGCTACCAGATCCAGAAGGTGTGGCGCGGCGAGCGTCCCCAGGAGGGCCGTTTCCGCGAGTTCACGCAGGCCGATATCGACGTTGTCGGTAACGGCGAGCTGCCCTTCCACTTCGAGGTGGATCTGCCCCTCGTCATGGCCGAGGCTCTCAACAACCTGCCGATCCCGCCGGTGCGCGTGCTCGTGAACAACCGCAAGGTCGTCCAGGGCGTGTGCGAGTCGCTGGGTGTTACCGACGTCGAGGCGGCCCTGCGCGGGCTGGACAAGATCGACAAGATCGGCCCCGAGGGCGTTGCCAAGGAACTCGCCGAGTCCGGCATCGACGCCGAGCAGGCCTCGGTGCTGCTCGAGATGGCCCAGATCCGCACCGCGGATTCGGGCGAGGTGCGCGAGCGTCTCGCCTCCCTGGGCGTGGGCGGCGAGCTGCTCGAGCAGGGCCTGAGCGAGCTGACTGCGTTGCTCGACACCGCGAACAAGCGTATGCCGGGCGCCGTCGTCGCGGACCTGAAGATCGCTCGCGGCCTGGATTACTACACGGGCAGCGTCTACGAGTCTGAGATTGAGGGCCACGAGGACCTCGGCTCGCTCTGTTCGGGCGGACGCCACGACCCGCTGGCGCAGGACGGCCA
>ERZ1699249.148-NODE-148-length-9710-cov-2.137431_pt1 | contig 9710 bp, 9 predicted proteins | sample MGYA00581527_ERZ1699249 | MGnify/ENA primary metagenome ERZ1699249 (study PRJEB42319, sample SAMD00040308) | human oral metagenome | material: saliva | host: Homo sapiens | study: EMG produced TPA metagenomics assembly of PRJDB4115 data set (Metgenomic analysis of... | reverse complement strand
CCCACCACCGACGACCTGCCCCCCCCTGCCGCCGTCAAGGGTGCCTCGACGCTTGAGGCCGAGCACGTCATGGAAACCCTCAACGAGGAACTCGCCGCCGACGAGGAGCGGCGAGCTGCTTACGCGCGCGCCCACCAGGCCTACATCGACGCGCGCCTGACCTTGGGCGACGTCCCCGAGATTTCCGGCGTCAGCGCCGGCGGCATGCCCACGCGCGTCAAGTGCCTGCACGCCCTCGTCGGCCATTCCCTGGCCGCGGGTCCCGGCGTGAACCCCATCGGAGACCGGGCACTCGCAATGCTGGAGGAACGCGGTCTCTTTTCAACCGCGCGCTGCTCCTGCTGACCGCGCCCACCGAAGCTAGCCCCGGCCTCGTCCGGGACGACATACACGAGAAACGAAGCGATGACCCGCGTAGCTGCCATTGACTGTGGAACAAACTCAATCCGACTGCTCGTCGCCGACGCTACCGTCGGTGAGGACGGTCGCACCCGCCTCGCCGACTTGACGCGCCAGATGCGTATCGTGCGCCTGGGTAAGGGGGTGGACGCGCGTGGCTACCTGGACCCGGGCGCGATTTCGCGGACCGTGGAAGCCACCATCGAATACCAGCGGATGATCGAGAAACTTGGTGCGACGCGCACCCGCTTCGTTGCGACGTCGGCGACGCGCGATGCCTCTAACAGCGCCGAATTCGTCCGCCAGATCAAGGCCGTCATCGGCGTCGAACCCGAGGTTATCGTCGGCACGGAGGAGGCCTCGCTGTCCTTCCGCGGTGCCGTCGGCGGGCTGGGGGGCGCCGCGCGCACACCCATGCTGGTTGTCGACATCGGCGGAGGCTCAACCGAGCTGGTGCTGGGGTCGACGAGCGTCAAGCAGGCGATCTCCATCGACATGGGTGCCGTGCGCGTCACGGAGAAGTTTTTCGCCCACGTGGATCCGTCCGGAGGCGTGCCTGCCGAGGACCAGGCTCGCGCGATCGCATGGATCGATGAGCAGCTGGACGGTGCCGAGAAGGCAGTGGACCTTGCGCGCGTGCGCTCCCTCGTGGGCGTTGCGGGCACGGTGACAACCCTGACGGCCCAGGCGCTGGGGCTCACGTCGTACCAGCCCGAGCGCATCCACGGCGCGCGCCTGAGCGCGGCACAGTTCGAGGAGGCCGTGCGCTTCATGGTCGATCAGCCGACGTCCGTGAAGGCCTCCCTGGGCTTCATGCCCGAGGGGCGCGAGGACGTCATCGCCGCCGGTGCGCTCATCTGGAGTCGCATCGTCACCCGCGTGCTTGAACGCGCGCGGGCGGCCGGTCACCCCATCGACGAGGTCATCACCTCCGAGCACGACATCCTCGACGGCATCGCGATGTCGATGATCGACCAGGCTTGATGCGCGCCCCAGCCTCCCGTAGGCTGGTAATGCGCTTCGCCCCCGTGGCCCAATTGGCAGAGGCAACCGACTTAAAATCGGTGTGTTGTGGGTTCGAGTCCCACCGGGGGTACTGTCACGTGCACCTCATGGACGAGGCCGTGGCTCCTTGCGCGTGCGCGCGCCACAGACGGAGGCCAGTTTCGTTGTACGCATAACGGTACGTTTCCCTCCACGCGTGCCTCCGTGCGAGACTAGAGGCAACACATCACTGAACAAGGAGGAAATATGGCCAACCCGGTGATGAACTCAATCGTCAAAGACTGGTCCACCCAGCAGACAACCCCCGCCGGATACCCGACCATGCCCGGCTACCAGCCCGCCTCGCAGCAGGCTCCCAACCCGTACGCCGGACGGACGAACCCGTACGCGGCCCAGCAGGCTCCGGCGTACGGTCAGCCGACCGGTTACGGCGATCCGCAGGCCTACGGCCAGCAGCAGGGAGCATACGGTGATCCGATGGCCTCCTACGAGGCGATGATGACCGCTCCCGCCGCCGATGCAGTGGATCGCGGCCGCATGACCTACGACGACGTCGTGGTTAAGTCCCTCATGTGCTTCGGCCTGGTTCTCGGCGGTGCGGTCGTCGGCTGGCTGGCGGGGATTGTCGTTCCTGCTCTGGCGATGCTCATGGCCCTGGTTAGCTGCTTCGTGACCCTTGGCCTGGGCCTGTGGATTCGCTTCTCGCAGAAGGTGCGCCCGGCCGCGATCATCGCCTACTCGGCGATTGAGGGCTTCGTGCTGGGTGCGTTGTCCTTCGCTTTCGAGACGCTCTACCCGGGCATTGTCGTCACCGCTGTCCTGGCAACCCTCGTCGTCATCGGTGTGACGCTGGGTGCGTTCAGCTTCGGTTTCGTACGTAACTCGAACACGCTCACCCGAGTCGCGGGCATCGGCTCCTTCGCGTTCTTCATCTACTACTCGCTGAGCATTCTCCTGTCGGGCACCGGCCTGGTCGACATGACGGCCGTGCGTAACACCCCCGTGTTCGGCATCCCGCTGGGCGTCATCATTGGCCTGCTCGCCGTGTTCATCGGTGTCCTGTGCCTCGTGCGCGACTTCGACGCCGTCAAGGTCGGCGTGAACACCGGTGTGCCCGTCAAGTACTCGTGGCTGTGCACCTTCGCGATCATGACGGACGTCATCTGGATCTACCTCGAGATCCTCAAGCTCCTGTCCTACTTCATGCGCCGCGACTGACGGCCATCCCTCTCAGCGACCCCTACCCCAACAAGGAAAGACACCATGGAGAACATTTCTGTCACCGGCGAATTCGGCCGCAAGCCCGCCCTCGCCTTCGAGGGTACCCCTTCCGACGAACTCGTCGTCGAGGTCCTGCGCGCGGGCGACGGCCAGGTGGTCGAGGCCGGCGACACGATCACCTGCCACTACTACGGCGCGGTCTTCGGCTCCGCCACCGACTTCGATAACTCCTTTGATCGCGGCGGTGCCCTGTCCTTCCAGATCGGCGTGGGTATGGTCATTCCCGGCTGGGACGAGGGCCTGGTCGGCAAGCGCGTGGGCGACCGCGTGCTGCTCTCCATTCCCGCCGAGCTCGGCTACGGCGCTCGCGGTGTTCCGCAGGCCGGTATCCCCGGCGGCGCGACCCTCGTGTTCGTCACCGACATCCTCGGCGTGAACTGATCGTCCTGCACGCGGGGGCCGACACCATCGTGTCGGCCCCCGCGTGCGTGTGCTGCGCCCCGTCTACTCCTGGGGAAGCGCCGGGCATGCCACGCCCGTGCGCGCGTGGCACTCATAGCCGCCGGGGTTCTTGAACAGATACTGCTGGTGGTAGTCCTCGGCCTGCCAGAAACGAGCGTTCGACTCGGGGGAGGGGGCCAGAGAGATCACCGTCTGGATCGGGCCGAATCCTCGCGCGCTCAACACCTCCTGGTAGGCGGCGCGCAAAGCGGTCGCGTCCTGTAGCTGGCGCTGCGTCGTCGTCCAGATTTCGGAACGATACTGGTCGCCGATGTCGTTGCCCTGGCCGCCCACCTGCGTGGGGTCGTGAATCTCGAAGAACAACCGAATCAAGTCTGCCGCGCTCGTCAGTGACGTATCGAAGAGGACACGCACGACCTCGGCGTGGCCGGTCGTATGAGAACAGACCTGACGGTACGTCGGATGAGCGGTGTGCCCGCCCATGTAGCCGGTCGCCGTCGCCACGACGCCGGGAGCGTTCCACATCGCCTTCTCCACGCCCCAAAAGCACCCAGCCGCCAGGAAGATAACCTCCTGGCCAGCCCCGGCCTCGTCGCTCATCGATGACCCCAACACGGCGTGCACCGACGGGGACACCCCCGTGCGCGCCACACGAAAAAGCTCATTCATGTATGCCATTTCACCACCTGCGCCTCGCTTGCGCCTATTGAGCGCGTGAGTTCTGGAAATAGATGCGGGGACGGGTAGGCTGGGGCAGTGAGAAAAGGAGAGCCAGTGGCCACAACATCCAAACGACCTCGGTGGAACCTGTCCGACCTGATGGGGAGGGTGAGCGCGGTAATACCCGCGAAGAACCCCGCCCGCGCGACGCTCCCCGCGCACGCTTCGGCCCCCGCTCCCGTCGTCCTGTCCGTGCGTGAAGAGCGCAGCGACGAAGTCGACGCCTCTGCGCTGGTTCCGCGCAGCTTGCGAGTGGCAGCGGCTCTGTCGTGGCGCATGCTCGTCATCATCGGCCTGGTCGCCGCCTGCATGTGGGTCGGAGCGCACCTGACGCTCGTCATCATGCCGGTCGCGATCGCGCTGACCCTCGCGGTTCTGCTGGAGCCGCTCGTGTCGTGGTTGCGTCGGAAACTGCACCTGCCCTCGTCCCTGGCTGCGACCGTCGGCCTGCTCATTTTCTTCGCGGTCGTCGCCGGCGCGCTGAGCCAGGCAGCCGCCGAGCTCATCCAGCAGGTGCCGCAGCTGGCGACTCAGGCCGTGCAAGGCTTCGCCGCCTTGCTCAACGCGTTGGCACACAACGACTACCTCACGAACGGTCCACTCAAGCTCGACACGGCCGTTTTGAATAACATGCTTGAGGCGCTGCGCACCGAACTCGTCACCTGGCTCGACACCAACAAGGAGACGCTGGCGACCGGTGCCATCAATATCACCTCGTCGGTGGGCACGTTGGCCACGTCGGGCCTGACGATGCTCTTCTGCCTCTTCTTCTTCCTCAAGGAAGGCCGCTCCATCTGGCTGTGGTGCGTGCGCCTGCTGCCCGCGCCCGCGCGAGTGCCCGTCCACGAAAGCGCGATCCGCGGCTGGGCGACCTTCGGTTCCTACGTGCGCACACAGATTCAGGTTGCGGCGATTGATGCCACCGGCATCGCGCTGGGCGCGTTCTTCCTGGGCGTTCCCCTGGCCATTCCGATCGGTGTCATTACGTTCTTCGCGGCGTTCGTGCCGATTCTGGGTGCGCTGACGTCGGGCGTGATCGCGGTCTTGGTGGCCGCTGTGAATGGCGGCCTGTCCAAGGCGATCATCATGCTGATCATCATCCTGGTGGTTCAGCAGGTCGAGTCGAACATCCTCCAGCCTTTCATGATGTCGAACGCAGTATCGTTGCATCCGGTTGCTGTCATGCTCGTGATCACCACAGGTTCGGCGATTGCGGGCATTGCAGGCGCGGTCTTCTCCGTGCCGATCGCGGCCTTCATCAACGCGACCGTCATGTACCTGCACGGCTACGACCCGATGCCCGAGCTGGCGACCGCTCAGGACCGCCCGGGTGGCCCTCCTGGCATCCTCGAGGAGAAGATCGCCGCCTCCTACGCGGGTAAGCCCGATACGCGCCCGTACGTGGCTCGTGCGGAGTCGAACGAGGACGAGGTGGTGGTGTCTGCGGATCTGCACGTCGAGGCCCACGTCGAGTCGGAAGGCGAGGCGGATCAGGACGAAACTCCGGCTGGCGAGAAGCAGAAGCCGGGAGAGCCTCCGACGCCTCACGTGGAGGCGTAAGGCTTCCTCGCGCGCATATGTAGCGTGAAGCGGGTCCCACCAAGAGGTGGGACCCGCTCGTTGCGTGTCAGCTGTGCGCGCGAAGCCTCGTCGGCCTGCGCGCCTGTGGGCTTAGCCTTCGAAAGGCTTTGCGTCGAGAATCTCGACGTCGATCATGCGGCCCGTGGGGGCCTCGAAGGAGAGCTTGTCGCCGGCCTTGTGGCCGATGACCGCGGCGCCCAGGGGAGCCTGAGCGGAGAAGACCTGGATACCCAGGTCGCCGCCGGCGTCACGCGAACCGAGCAGGAACTTCTGCTCGCGGCCCGCAACCAGCGCGGTGACAACCATGCCGGGCTCGACGATGCCGTCGTCGGCGGGGGTCTCTCCGACCTCTGCGTGCTCCAGCATTTCCTGGAGCGCCTGGATGCGGGTCTCGTTCATGGACTGCTCGTTGCGCGCGGCGTGGTAGCCGCCGTTCTCGCGCAGGTCGCCTTCCTGGCGGGCTGCATCGATGAGGCGTGCGATCTCGACTCGCTTGACCTCGATGCGTTCCTTGAGCTCGTACGCGAGCAGGTCGTACTGGGCCTGCGTGAGCCACTGAGTGTCGGCCATGGTTCCTCCATTGACGTGTGTCAGTCGATTGAGCGCCGACACGTGGGTGTCGGCGCGCACGGTGTCGAGTGTAGCAACATTGCGCCTGGCCGGGCATCGCAGCCTGGCCGGGCGGCGCGTCAGGAATTCAGGACCGCCAGGTAGACGGCGACGCAGTGGCAGGCCCACGCGGCGACGGTGAAGGCGTGGAAGATTTCGTGGAAGCCGAACCAGGTGGGGGAGGGGTCGGGCTTCTTCGTGCCGTAGACGACCGCTCCCAGCGTGTACAGGACGCCTCCGGCGACGATCAGCCACACGACGATGGGGCCGCCGCCCGCCCACAGCTGCGGCAGGTACCAGACCGCGACCCAACCGAGCGCGACGTAGACGAGGGTGGTCAGCCAGCGCGGGGCAGTAGGCCAGAAGAGGTTGAGGAGGATGCCGACGACGGCTCCGCCCCAGACGACCGACAGGAGGACCGTCGCGTCGGATCGGTCCAGGAGCGCGATCGTGATCGGCGTGTAGGTGCCGGCGATGAGCAGGAAGATGTTGGAGTGATCCAGCCGCTTCCACATGATCTCCCAGCGTGGGGCCCAGTAGAAGCGGTGGTAGGTTGCGGAGACGCCGAAGAGAATGAGGGAGCATGCCAGATAGACGGCCGACCCGATTTTGGTCGGGGTCGTGGGGGCCAGACACACGAGCACGATGGATGCGGCCAGCGACAGGGGGGCAGCTGCCAGGTGGAGCCAGCCGCGCAGCTTCGGCTTGATTTGGACGAGCTGTCCGGACGCCCACTGCTTGGGCGTGAGCGATGCGATCTTCATCTCTTCACCTCATCAATTTCTTACGCTACCGTAGGTTACTACGGCGTAAATTCCGGGGTTCGGCATGTTCTCGCACTGCGAGAGTATTTCTGTTTCCCTGTGACGAACGGCGCGATACCCTTACTGTCATAAGAGTAGGCCGCTTCGGCCTGTGCGACACGAAGGAGAGACGACATGGGCCAGTGGAACATGCTCTACGACATGTACGAGCGTCGCCTCAAAGCCGAGCTGTCCGATGCAGCAGTCCCCAAACACATCGGCGTCATCCTGGATGGAAATCGGCGCTGGGCGAAGTCGCTGGGGGCAACCGCCTCGCAGGGACACCGCGCGGGAGCCGGCAAGATCGCCGAGTTTCTCGATTGGTCCGAGGACGCTGGGGTCTCCATCGTCACGCTGTGGCTTCTGTCTACCGACAACCTGGCGCGCGACGAGGGCGAGCTGGGTGAGCTGCTGCGCATCATCTGCGAGGCCGTGTCCCTCCTGGCCGACCAGGGGCGCTGGAAGCTAGCGGTCGTCGGTGATCTGTCCCTGCTGCCCGAGAAGGTGGGTGAGGACCTGCGTTCTTCCGTCGCGCGCACCGCGGACGTGCAGGGGATGACCGTCAATATCGCGGTGGGCTACGGCGGCCGACACGAGATCACCGAGGCCGTCCGCGCCATGATGCGCGAGGCCTCCGCCCAGGGCCGCACCCTCGACGAGCTCGCCGACTCCTTCACGGACGCTGACATCACCGCCCACGTGTACACGAAGGACCAGCCCGACCCCGACCTCGTCATCCGAACCTCGGGGGAGCAGCGCCTGTCCGGTTTCATGCTGTGGCAGTCTGTGCACTCCGAGTACTACTTCTGCGAGGTCTACTGGCCCGACTTCCGTCGCGTCGATTTCCTGCGCGCCCTGCGCTCCTACGCCCAGCGCGAGCGCCGCATGGGTAAGTAAACACGCCCCGCGCCACATCGCGCGCACGCAAACACTGAACGAGGCCGGACCCCGCTGTGGGGACCGGCCTCGCTCGCGTTGGTGGGGGGAGTCGCCTCAGGACAGTTCGTGCGCCCAGGGCGGGTTCGCGCCCTTGCGTGACACGGTCACGTCGGAGACGGCGCTGGCGCGGTCGATGATGGCGCGGACTTGCTCCTCGGGCAGGGAACGCAGGGCCTCGCGCGCGTCGGCGCCGCGCAGGCCCATGCCCCACATGGCGTCGATCATGCCACCCATGAACGAGTCTCCCGCGCCAACAGTGTCGACGACCTCGACGTTGCCCGGGGTCTTCGTGACACGCAGGCCCGAGGCCGTGGCGATGTCGCTCCCGTGCTTGCCACGCGTGACGACCACGAGGGAGGGGCCCATGCCGAGCCAACGATCCACGACCTCGTCGACGGGGGCGCCGCCCGTCAGCCACTCGATGTCCTCATCCGAGACCTTGACGACGTCAGCCAAGGCGATGAAACGCTCGAGGGAGGCGAGGGCCGCCTCGGGTTCGCCCATGATCGAGGGGCGCGCGTTCGGGTCGAAGCACACGAGCGCGTGCTCGCGGCCGCGGGTCAGCGCGTCAAGAACGGCGGAGGCGCCCGGCTCGATGATCGCCGAAATCGAGCCCGCCTCGATGATCTGAGCGGTAGGCGGAACGGTGATTGGTGGAGTGGGCGCCCACTCCAGGTCGAAGGTGTAGGAGGCGGCCCCCGACTCGTCCAGGCGTGCCAGCGCCGTCGACGTGTGCGAGGCACCGCGCGAGGCCCCGGTGACGTGCACGCCGGAATCGTACATGTGGAAGTCGATGAGGCGGCCGCGCTCGTCCAGACCGATCCAGGTCGCCAGCGCCACCGGCCGGTCCAGACGCCCCAGCGTGAGGGCGACGTTCGCGGGAGAGCCACCGGGGATCTCAACGGGGAAGTCGGGCTGCTCGTACGTGATGACGACGTCGATGAGCGCCTCGCCGATCGCGAGAATGTGGGGGCCAGATTGCACCGTCATGGTGTCTCCTCGCCTGCGTGTGAGCGGATCTACAGAATGTAGACTAGCGCGCTTCGGGGGTCGGGGGCGTCGCGAGTCCAGAAAGACGCGCCTGCGCACCGTCCAGGATCTGGGAACAGCGCGCCGCCAGTGCCTCGCCGCGCTCCCAGAGCGACAGCGTGTCCTCAAGCGGTGCCTGCCCGCCCTCGAGGGTCTGGACAATGCGCACCAATTCGTCACGCGCGGCCTCGTATCCGAGGGACTGAGGATCGGGCAGCTGATCATTCGCGGTCATTGTGTTCTTCCTTACCTTGGGTGATTGGTGGGACGAGGCTGGGGCGCAGGTCCCGGGTTACGAATCGGCGGGCGGGGTCGGATTGGTGGCGCCCACCACCTGGGCGACCATGCGGCCAGAGGCGAGGATTCCCTCAATGAGGTCGCCCTTCTTGACCTGCGCCGAGGAAGTGATGAGCTGGCCCGATGGCGTCTTGAGCAGCGCGTAGCCGCGGTCCAGCGTCGCCTGCGGGGACAGGGCGGTCAGCGTCGCGCGCGAGCGCGTCAGCTGCTGGCGCTCCGAGGCGAGCCGGCGCTCGATCGCCGATCGCAGTGCGGTGACCCGCTGCGCCAGCGCCGCGCGGTGCCCTTCGACGATTGCGTCCGGGCCCTGGAGCACCGGGCGTGACGCGATGAGCGCCAGGTTCGAGCGCTCCGTCGCCAGGCGTGCCCCCAGCGCCCCGCGCATGCGGGTCAGCGCCTGGGAGATGCCGTCGCGCTCGCGGGCACGGTCCGGGACGATGCGGCGAGCCGCATCCGTGGGGGTCGAGGCACGGTAGTCGGCGACCAGATCCAGCAGGGGAGAGTCGCCCTCGTGGCCGATGGCGGAGACGATGGGCGTGCGGGCGTCCGCGACGGCGCGCACGAGGCGCTCGCCGCCTCTTATACACCTCCCCGAGCCCACGAGCCGGACTCCTACCTCCTCTGCCGTCTCCTGCCTGAACAACA
>ERZ1699249.146-NODE-146-length-9790-cov-1.979096_pt1 | contig 9790 bp, 4 predicted proteins | sample MGYA00581527_ERZ1699249 | MGnify/ENA primary metagenome ERZ1699249 (study PRJEB42319, sample SAMD00040308) | human oral metagenome | material: saliva | host: Homo sapiens | study: EMG produced TPA metagenomics assembly of PRJDB4115 data set (Metgenomic analysis of... | reverse complement strand
GGTCGTGGCCGCGTGGGCGTTAACCAGGCCAGCGCCCTGCTTGCGAGGAGAGTAGTAGGCGCCGGTGGCTTGCTCCGGGTCGGTCAAGGGGCGCGCGGTGCCCATGATGAGGTTCTGGACGACGTCAACCTTCTCGCGCGCACTCATCGAGGCGAAGAGTGGATCGGACTGGACGCGCTGGAGGACGATCGCGTCGATGCCCGACATCTGCGGGGTCGCCATGGACGTGCCGGACGAGTGTTCGTAGTCGCCGCCGGGGACTGAGGAGAGGATGTTGCCGCCGGGCGCGGCGATCTCAGGCTTGAGCCGCAGGTCGGGAGACACTCCCCACGAGGAAAAGTCATTCATCCAGTAGGAGCTGGTGGGCTCCAGGACCTTGCCCTCGACGAGGGTGAGGTGATGGTCGGCGGCGGCCAGCATGGCCTGCGCACTCGCCTGGGAAATGAAGGCGGCGGGCACGTCGAGGGTTGACAGGTTCATGATGAGGAGCGCGTCGCCGGGCTCATTGTCATACACGAGGATCGCCGCGGGCTTGAGCGGCGCAATGTTGTCGAATTTCTCCTGGAAATCCAGGGTTCCACGGGAGACCATCACGATCTTGTCGGCCAGTCCCTCCGGTATTTCGCCGCCAGGGCGGCCGCGTCCTCGGCCGAACCGAAACCCGCCTCCACGTACTCGTAGTCTCCGGGGGCCAAGTCGCCAAGACTCGCGACGCTCTCGCCCTCGAAGCCGCGCGCGCTCTGGTAGGCGACGTCACGACCGGCCGCTGAAAACGCCGAGTATGCCGTGCCATTTTCCACCGAGGCCACGGCCACGACCGAGGGGTAGGAGGCAGGCTCGCACAGGACCGAGGTGTCTGGGTCCGAGGCGTAGGGCTCGTTCTTGCCCGAGAGATTGCCGTACCCGGCGGAATACTCGTTGCCCGCGGCGGCGTTCACGCTCACCCCGGCGTCTCGCAGGTTCTTGTAGACGCTCGCGTACACCGAGTCAGCCTCGCTATCCATACCGCCCGTCTGCCCGAGCGACAGGTTCACGACGTCGGGGCGCAGCACTGCCATGTCATCCAGGGCGGCAAGCAGCGCCGAGTCGGGGTACTCGCCGCTCTGGCTTCGCGAGACCTTCGCGACGATCACCTGCGCGTCGGGGGCGGTGCCCATAATCTTGTCGGCGTTGCCCGCGGCAATGCCCGCGACGTGCGTCCCGTGGGTACCGGACTCGTCGGGGGACGGCGAAGCGTCCGCGTCTCTATCAGCGTAGTCGTAGGCGAAGGGGAACTTCTCGGAAACGTACGTACCATCCTTGCCGTCCCCCAGTTGGGGAAGTAAGGCGGCCACCTTGTCTGCGTCGAGGGCTGGAGTCCCGCTCAGGGCACCGCTAAAGGCGGGGTGAGTCATGTCGACTCCGGTGTCGATGATTGCGATGACTGTCCCCTCCCCCTTCTGTGCGACCCGGTCGGTGCGCATCATGACCTGGGAGCTGAGGTTGTCGGGGTCCTGGCTGGCGATCCTCGACGTTCGGACGCCGCCTGCGGCATCGGCGCCCACCGTGTCGCGCACGCGCGTCTCGCGCTCGATGAACGCCGCTGCGACGCCGGGGACCGCGCGGATGGCATCCAGCGATCCGGCGGGGGCCTTGAGCGCGACGCCCTGTAGGGCATGGTGGTACTCGCGCTCCACCTGGAGCGAGGCCTCCGGGAAGGCGGCGGTCACGGCCTCGTTCACGGAGGCCAGGGTGGCCTCGCGGTCAGCCCCCGCCTCCAGGCGGACGACGATGCCGGTGACGAGGTTCGGGTCCTGCTCACTGCCCGCTCGCACGGGTTCGACACGCGCGCTCTCCCCATTCTTCGAGGTCAGCGCGGTATCGGCGTCGCCCACCGGCAGGGACGAGGCCGTGGCTGCCCGTGCGGTCAGTGCCGGGGAAGCGGCGGGTTGGGAGGCGAGTATCGGCGAAGCGAGCGACGAAGGACTCGCGACCGCGAGCGCGCACGCGCCGACACACGCCAGGAGGACAGCTGATTTCTTCATTGACATGGTGCACTCCTATGCGTTTGTGAGGGGCCGACTCATCGCGCAGAGACACTGGACTATGTCGGCCACCACATTCACCATATCGCAGGAACACGCATGACAAGCCGTGTTTGGGGTACTTTATCTGACCAATTGTTCGCCTTGTCCAATACAGGCAAACGTGCGCTTGGCTCGCCTCATGCGGCCCACCCACCCGAGGCCGGGGCGCGCATACGGGAGGGCCCGGGAACTCTCGCGGTGAGCGTTCCCGGGCCCAGGCCTCGTGAATCGGAAGGGACAGACAGGCTTAGCGCTGCCAGACTCCCGACTCATCGAAGGTGTAGACGCGTCCGTTGATCGTGTGCGTGCCGGTGAACATGGCGCCGTCAGGTCCCAGGTAGTACCAGGCGCCGTCCAGGTTCAGCCAGCCGGTGTGCATCGTGCCCGACGGGGTGAGGTAATACCAGATACCGTCAACCTTGACCCAGCCGGTGTGCATGTCGCCCGAGTCACCCAGGTAGTACCACGAGCCGCGATCAAACAGCCAGCCCGTGCGCATCAGCTTGGTGACGGGGTCCAGGTAGTACCAGTGCGGCCCTCCGGACGCGGCGTCACGCACCCAGCCGCCCACCAGGGCGCCGGAGGCGTCCGCGTAGACCCACTGGCCATCAACGCGCGGGAGGAAGCCGGTCATCATGTAGCCGGAGGAATCGAACTGATAGTCGGAGCCGTTGATCGTGAACCAGCCCGACGTCAGGAAGGACACCCCGTCGGCGCACACGTAGCGCCATCCCCCGTTCTCTGTCACCCAGTTGCCGCCGGCGGGGTCGGTGCAGGGCGTGGGAATGCTCGGGTTCCCGGTCGGCAGATTGACGGTGACCGCCGACGAGTAGTTCAGGCCGTAGTCCCAGGCGAGCACGTAGGGGTTGGACACGACGGGCCCTTTCCCGCCTTGATCCGTCCACGCGCGCGATATCTCGGACAGCGGGACCTCGACCTCGTAGCGGTACTTGCCGTCCGCGTCAGCGATCTGGTCGCCGTCGGAGAGGATGTGCCGGTAGAACCACAGGCCATCGATCGGGTCGTGCAGGTCGAAGGCAGCCATCGGCGAGGAGTCAACGATCGTGAAGGTGAGGGTCGTGTCCTCACCCTCGCCGGAGTAGCGCACATCCTCGATGACGGGAGCGGTCGTGTCGATGCGGAACTTGTATGAGATGGATTGCTCGGTGGGCGAGGGGCCGTCGTTGGTCGCCGATATCGTCAGCGTGTACTCCCCGTCCGGCAGATCCTTGTATGCCTCGGAGCGCAGGTCCAGGGACGTGGCTGCGTGTTCGCGCTCGGCCCACGAGACCTGTGTGGTGAGGGCGTCAAACACGGACTTCCAGTTCTGGTGGCGCTCGAAGGAAGCAACCGTCTCGCCGGCCTCGTTGGTATACGCGGTTCGCAGTGTATGCACGCCGCGCAGCGTGCCTGTGCGCGGTTCGAGGACGTGGGACGCGCCCGAGGCCTCGGCCCGGGAGAGCACGTACCCGTAGGCGTCGGGGCGCTCGGGTCGCTCGCTGGCCCGCACCAGGGGGTTGAATCCGAGGAGGGTGCCTGTTTCTCCATCGTAGAGTCCCGAGGCCCGCATGTGCCCCTTGCCGTCCGAGGCCAGCGCGTCGAAGATCGCTGGCTTACCCCAGGACCCGTAGAAGCCCAGGAAGGGCACGGACAGGTCGGGCTGACCGTCGGTACGCGAGGCGAAGCGCACGAAGCCGTCGAGGAAGGTGCCGGACGGCGCGTTGTCCGCGACATACTGGGCGAACTCGGCGCCGGGTGTCACGTCAACGCCAACCGTGACCTCGCCCTTCGCGGGGACGGTCACGCTCGCGCCCTCCCCCGCCGACGAGGCGGCGCCGCTGAACGCGATGTCCACGCCACGGCCTCGCCAATCCGAGGAGTGCTCGGTGAAGAAGCCGCCGTCGACGATCTCCGAGAGCGCCTGGGAGCTCAGCTCGTAGGTCGCGGGGGCAGAGCCGAGGTTGTGCAGGGTGACGTCAAAGTGCCAGCCCTTGGTGCCGTCGCCTAGGTCCGCCTTGGGACGGGACGGCTCGGGAGCACCCTTCACGGTCGGGTACACGGACGAGGTCGTGGCCGCCAAGGCGTCAACCAGACCGGCTCCCTGCTTGCGAGGAGAGTAGTAGGCGCCGGTGGCTTGCTCCGGGTCGGTCAAGGGGCGCGCGGTGCCCATGATGAGGTTCTGGACGACGTCAGCCTGCTCGCGCGCACTCATCGAGGCGAAGAGCGGGTCGGACTGGACGCGCTGGAGGACGATCGCGGAAATGCCCGCCATCTGCGGGGTCGCCATGGACGTACCCGAGGTTTGCTCGTACGCACCGTTCGGTATCGCCGAGAACACGTTGCCACCGGGCGCCGCGATCTCAGGCTTGAGGGTCAGGTCGGGGGCCACGCCCCACGCCGAGAACTCCGAGGCCGTCGGGTTGTTCGAGGCCAGAACGATGCCGGAGTGCGTGACGGTCACGGTGACGTCGGCTCCGTTGGCGGCGGCCAGGGCCTCGCGGATCGCCGCGCCGTCCCGCTTGGTGATGGTCACCGTCGGCAGGTCGCGGGCTGCCCCCATGATGGCCTGGTAGGGGGTGCCGGACTCCTCGGTGTCGGCGATCATCAGGGCGGCCGGCGGCGGGGTGGCCTTGAGCAGGTTCTCGGCCTTGAGCTCGTCGGTCATGGGGATGTCGCCGTGGGTGTCGATGCCGCCCTTGTCTTCCAGGACGATCGCGTCGGACAGGTCGTAGCGGTTCGTTCCCCAGTAGCGCTGGACTTCGTCGCTTCCGCCAAAGGATGCGTGGACGATCCGGTAGGTCTTTTCGGGGATGTCGCGCAGGCTGGGCACGGGTTCGCCGTTGCCGTCGATGGCGGTGGCGTAGGGGATCTTGTGGTCGCCGAGGCGCACGTAGGGCAGGGTGTCCTGGCTGTCGACCGAGGCGACGGCCAGGTTGGACTTGTAGGAGGCGGGTTCGCCGAGCGTGCCCGTGTCGGGGTCGGAGGCGAAGGGCTTGTTCTGGCCCGAGTTGTTGCCGTAGGCGTTGGAGAAGGCGTTGCCGGACGCGGCGTTGACGGTGATGCCGGCGTGCGCGAGCGCCTTGTAGACGTCGGCGAAGATCGAGCCGGCTTCGCTGCTCATGCCGGAGTCGTCGCCCAGCGAGATGTTGATGACGTCGGGCTTGATGATGAGGGCGTCGTCGAGGGCGGCCAGCAGGGCGTCGTCAGACATGGCGCCGTCGGCGTCGTGGACGACTTTGGCGACGATGAGCTGGGCGTTGGGCGCGGTTCCGCGCACCTCGCCGCCGTTGGCGGTCGCGATGGCGGCGACGTGCGTGCCGTGGGACAGGTCCTTGGTGGAGGTGGGCACGACGGTGGCGTCGTTGTCGGCGTAGTCGTAGGCGAAGGGGATCTTGTCGGAGACCCACGCGCCGGCGGATCCGTGGGGCAGGCTGGGCGTCAGGGATGCGACGTCCGCCTGGTTCATGCGGATGGCTGAGGCGTCGAGGGCGCCGGAGAAAGCGGGGTGGGTGATGTCCAGTCCGGAGTCGATGACTTCGATGACCTGGTGTTCACCCTTGTGGGTGGTCTGGTTGGCGCGGGTCATTTCGAGCGCGGCGGCGTTCTTGAGGACGGGGACGCCGGCGGGTTCCTCCCCTTCCGCCATGGCTGCGATGGTGCGCGAGGCGAAGGCGGCTTTGACGCCGCTGGTGGCCTGGATGGCGCCGAGAGTGGAGGCGGGCGCCTGGAGCGCGAAGCCGTCCATCGCATGGCTGTACTCGCGGAGCGTCGTGACGGTGGCACCGGGAAGAGCTTGCGCGACGGAGACGGCGATGCGGTCGTGGGCCTCGGCGCGGTTGGTCCCGTCCTGAAGCTGGACGATGATGGTGGCCTGCTCGTCGGCCGACGAGGCCTGGGCCGGGTTCGCGGGTTGCGCGAAGGCGGTGGTACCGACGGATGCATGGCCTGCCCCGTCCGCTGCGAGCGCAGCTGGGACGGCGAGGGTTGACATGCCGAGGGCACCGGCGGTCATCAGCGCGAGTGCCGATGCGTGGCGGTGGGTCATGTGAGTCTCACTTCGTTCGTGACTGTGGGATACGAGCCAGGCGCGTGACGCGCCTGGCCAATTATCAGCAATTTCTCTCAGTTGTGCAGTATGCGTTGCGGAAAACCAGGGTTATAGAGATCAGTCCCCCGCGTGGCGGACAGGCATAACCGGCTTCAAGGTGGCGCTGTTGGCCGTACAGGTGGATGCCTGGGCCCCTTTACTGCGCAGGTTAACCCGATAGGTGGAGCGTGGGCAGGGCCGCCCACGCTCCACCTATAGGGCCCAGCTGTGCATCATCGGGCTAGTACTGCCACATCTCGGGCCCAGGTGACACCGGCAGTCAGCACAGAACCACCCGCCCAGCGACAAGTCGTTCGACCAACACGATTTGCCCATCCTCATAGTTGGTCCCACTCAACTAAAACCCCGACTTTCCCGCACCAACACGCCGAAAAGTCACCCCACCAGCAACACGTAGTGTCCTATAACCCGCAGTATTCACAGGAACGAGGCGAACACGACCAACTAAAATCGTGACTTTCCCGCGCGACAAAGCCAAAAAGTCACCCTTCCAGCAACACGACTTGTCCATCCTCATAGTTGGTCCCAACCAACTAAAACACCGACTTTCCCGCACCAACACAACGAAAGGTCACCCCACCAGCAACACGTAGTGTCCTATACCCCAGACACGGAAGTGCCCCGGGCCCAAGGCCCGGGGCACAACCACATCAATGAACCGTCAGATCGTCGTGTTCAAACGAAGCACGCCGTACGTCCACCCGTGACGGTGGTAGACAACGCACGGCTGGTTCGTCTCCTTGTCGACGAAGAGGAAGAACGGGTGGCCGACCATCATCATCTGATCGAGGGCCTCGTCCACGCTCATCGGCGGAGCCTCGTGCACCTTCTGGCGCACGATAATCGGGGTATCGCCCCACTGCTCCTCGCGGGCCTCGCCGACCTTCAGGTCCTCAGCGCTACGCAGCGGCTTGGGGGCCTCGGGTTCGACATCGGCCACTTCTTCGACGACCGGTGCAACGTCGAGGATTTCAGCTTCGGCCAGGTCGCGTGGGTACCTGCGGCGGTGGTCCTTCACGCGATCACGCAGGCGACGTAGGCGCTCGTAGAGCTTACCGGCGGCAATGTCGACCGCGGCGTAGCGGTCAGCGGACTGAGCCTCAGCGCGGATGATCGGTCCCTTGCCGTAGACGGTCAGCTCGATACGCTCAGCGGTGTCGGCCTGGCGGGGGTTACGTTCGTGAGTCAGCTCGACATCCACGCGCTGAGCACGCGGGTAGAACTGGGTGATCTTCGAAACCTTCTCCTCCACGTATGCGCGGAAATTCGGGTGAATCTCAGCATTACGTGCGACGACGGTGATGTCCATGTGTTTCCTCCATGGTGTGCGGCGGGCATCGTTGCCCGCGGGTAAGGATTGTTCGGTGCTCGTTGCCCGAACCGTGATCTGAGCTATCACCTCCCGCACTGACGTGACAGGCGTCTGTGCCTCTCACGCTATCGAAAGTCTGTAGCCACATCATAGCACGTCGGTGACCTGCATCATGAGATAAGCCGAGGTCGGCACAGCGCCGCAACCCCGTCCAGGCGTCCCAACGCTCGCTCCATCTCGCGGATCGTCGCACCCGTCGTGACCACGTCATCGACCGCAATAACAATCGTGCCCGTCGGCACAGCCACGCGTGCCCGCATCGCCCCCATGCGTCCCACAACGCGCGCTGCCCCCGCCTTGCCCGACTGCGAGCCAGCACCCACGCGCAGGGCCAGCGCGTCCACGACACCCACCCGCAGACCGGCCGGAGCCACCGACGCCAACCCGCGCGCGACCCCGCGCGCAAGCGGCAACGCCACCTGTCGTCCCCGCAAGCGCCTACCCCACGACGAGGGCGCTGGCACGACCCATACGCGCACCGCACCGTCTCCCGAGCGCGCCCTCCCCGGCAAGGCAACCGTCGCCCCAGCGGGCGACCCCATCCCGCCCACCGCCTCCCACAGCGACGCGCCCAGGGTGGCCCCGGCCTCGTCAAGGAAAGCGCTGACATCCGTGCGAGCGGCGTGCTTGGCGGCAAGCACAATCCGGCGCAGCGGCCCGGAGTACTCACCGAGAACCACGCGGGGGATCGGGACGCGCCTTCCCTCCACGGAGGTGAAGGCGGGAGGGGACGAGGCCAGCGCGCGGCAGGACGGACACAGCACCTCATCCCACGCCAGGCACCCTGCGCACTGGACGGGCAGCAGCGCACCCAGGAATCCCTGCGTCAGAGAAGCGCGGCGCGCGCCTGCCATCGGACTCAGCCCGCGTAGCGCGCCGACGGCAAGGAAACCGGGGCGTGTTGCCACAGCGCACCTGATCGGAGGAGCACCTGAGCTTTCCCCGCCTCGTCCGTGCCGACGATGACGACCGAGGCCGAGGACGCCCCCGCGCTCATCGACGTCACGTGGATCGGGAGCACCACGGACGAGGGCAACCCGCCCAGAGGCATCGTCACAAGCTGATCGGCCTCGCCGGTGCCTGTCTGCACAGCGAGCACGACGCCCGTTGACGACGTCCATGAGGCATCGATAACGGAGCCGTCGAGGGCAACCTGTTCGAGGGAACGCACCGCGAGCGGGCGACCGCTCAGGCCACGCTCGACGACGCCCAGCCACGCGCTCGGCGTCGACCCGCGGATGATGAGTGCCCGCGCGCCGTCAGGAGAGATACGCACCGCGCGGATGTCGCCAGCACTGTCCGATTCGACGCCGACGCTGAAGGCACCGTCCGCTCCCCCGCCCACGCTGAGCCACGAAGCGGAGGTGGCGGGCCCCCACACCCACCCGTAGCGGTCAATGGAGGGCCCGAGCGCGGCCTGGCCTGGCAGGAACGCCACCGACGTGCCGTTCTTTTCGGCGTAGACGCCATCGACCCCGCTCCACGCCACGAGGCTGGAATCCACCGGCGAGGCCGTCGGATTCGACGCGTCCGTCGCCGAGGCGCGCGCGGCGAAGCCCGAGGAGGAGACAATCCCCACCCCCGAAGGCCCCGCGCCCACGAGCGCGTCAAGCGAATACTGAGGCGGCGGAGGAACGATCTCCATGTCCAGAGACTCCCCCGACAGGCTCACGCTCACCGACGAGACGTCAGCGGCCTGCTTGAGGGTGCGCGTCAGCTCCCACGCCAGGCTCGCGCGCGCCCCCTCACCCGGGGGCATCGTCGCGTTGAGTTCCACGCGTGCGACGCCGTCGGCGACCTCAACCCCGTGGGAGGGCAGCGTCGTGCCCGCCGGGATGGCGTTGGAAACGGCGGTTTCGAGGGCGGGGCGCGGTCCCGCAACGAGGCCGGTCAGCAGATGGGAAGCCAGGCGCCTCGTCGGATACCAGCGCGGGTCAGGCACTAGGTCCGTCCCGTCAGTCGTCGGGAAATACAGGTGCGCCAGCGTGTACGAGGCCGTCAGGGCCGCCTGGCTGATGAGGATCATGTTGTCGGGGGCGTCGATACGCCACTGCCCCTCCTCGCGCACCAGCGTCAGGCTGCGCGTGACGACGGAGGCGTTTGAGCGCGTGAGCACGCCCGTCTCGTCGATGCTGGCCACTCCCAGGACCGAGACGGTGACCTCCGCCTGCGCGGCGTTTTCCGTCCCCTCGCTGACCGAAGGGGCCGTATCCGGGTCGTAGCCGAGGCTCTCCGCCTCGGGTT
>ERZ1699249.145-NODE-145-length-9826-cov-2.534282_pt1 | contig 9826 bp, 10 predicted proteins | sample MGYA00581527_ERZ1699249 | MGnify/ENA primary metagenome ERZ1699249 (study PRJEB42319, sample SAMD00040308) | human oral metagenome | material: saliva | host: Homo sapiens | study: EMG produced TPA metagenomics assembly of PRJDB4115 data set (Metgenomic analysis of... | reverse complement strand
CGTGGGCCCGGAGATGTGTATAAGGGACGGCATCTGCGCCGCAGCCCGCGCGGTTGGCCGCCCTGCGCGCGTCCACGTCAAGGTCGACACAGGAATGTCTCGCGCGGGCTCGACGCTGGCCGACCTGCCCGCCCTGGCCTCGGCCCTGCGCATGGCGGCCGACGAAGGTCTCGTCGACGTCGTCGGCGCGTGGAGCCACATGTCGCGAGCCGACGACCCCAGCGAGGCGGGCAACGCCTCGACCGCCAGCCACGTGCGCATCTTCGAGGAGGGCCTGGCGATCCTGGCCGACGCGGGTATCACGCCGCGCATCCGTCACCTGGCCGCCACCTCCGGGATCCTGTGGCACCCCGAGACACACTACGACATGGTGCGCGCCGGCATCGGCCTGTACGGCCTCAGCCCCGACCCCGCCGTCGCCTCCGCCACCGACCTGAACCTGGTCCCCGCCCTCACCCTGCGCGCGCCCCTCACCTCCGTCAAGGTCATCGAGGAAGGCACCCCGGCCTCGTACGGCGGGACCTGGGTGGCGCCCACGCGCCGCTGGGTCGGCCTGGTTCCCCTCGGCTACGGCGACGGCATCCTGCGCTCCGCCTCCAACCGCGCGCGCGTCACCGTCCACACCGCCTCCGGCCCCCTCGAGGCGCCCCTCATCGGACGCGTGTGCATGGACCAATTCATCATCGACCTCGGGCCCGCAGACGGCGACGCGGGCACCCCGACCGCGCGCAGCGGGGACGCGCCCGCGGCCGTCGGAGACCTTGCTGTCCTCTTCGGAGCCGGACACGACGGCGATCCGCTGGCCGACGATTGGGCGCAGGCAGCCGGTACCATCAACTACGAAATCGTCACCAATCTGGGCGCACACATTCCCCGCATCTATCGGGATGGCGCCGACGCGACCTGCGGGAGCAACTCATGACCCAGCCTATCGCCTCCTACGAGGTGTCAACGCGCGACGCCGACCAGACGCGCGCGTTCGGCGAAGACCTCGGCCGCATCCTTGCGGCCGGAGACCTCCTCATGCTCTCAGGCGGCCTCGGCGCGGGCAAGACCACCCTCACCCAGGGCATCGGCGTCGGCATGGGCGTGCGCGGACGCGTCGCCTCCCCGACATTTATCGTCGCCCGCGTGCATCCCTCTCTGAGCGGTGGCCCAGACCTCATCCACGCGGACGCCTACCGCATCACCGACCTGAACGACCTGGAGACCCTCGACCTCGACTCCTCCCTCGACGAGGCCGTCACCGTCGTCGAGTGGGGCGACGGCAAAACCGAAGCCATGAGCGAGGAACGCCTCGCCATCGAGGTGCGCCGCGCCAGCGGCGGGCAAGCCCAGCGCGACGGCGACGTCATCGACCTCGAACACATGGACGACGGACGGCGCCGCATCATCCTGCGCGCGCACGGACACCGCTGGGATGGCGTCCTTGAGAACGTCGTGGCCGCCCACGGGGGGACGCGCATTGACGAGGCCCAGGTGGCCTCGTCGGATACTGACTCAGCCGCGCCCGCCCCTGACAGCGACGAGCGTACCCGCGACTAGTAGGATCACATCGTGCGAGAGATAGCCCTGGACACCCAAGCAGCCACCGCCGTCGCGATCCTCGAGGACGGCCGGGTCACCGGCCGCGCCCACAACGATTCCGTGCGCCACCACGCCGAATCTATTACGCCGCTCGTGCGCGATGCCCTCGCCGCCGCCGGCCTGCCCCCTGTGTTGGCCGAGGCCGGCATCGACCGCATCCTCGTGGGCACCGGCCCCGCCCCCTTCACGGGACTGCGCTCGGGCCTCGTCTCCGCCCGCGTCCTTGCCCGCGTCGCGGGAGTTCCGGCTTACGGGGTCTGCTCGCTCGACGTCATCGCCCGCCAAGGCCTCGACCTGCTCGCCCGCGACATGCGCGTCTACGCGATCGCAGACGCGCGCCGCCGCGAACTCTACTGGGGCTCCTACGTTGCCGCCGGGCCCAACGACGTCACCCTCGAAGGACGCCTTGAAGTCGGTGACGTCTCCACCCTGCTCTCCGCCATGCACAGCGCACCCGGCCTCGTGGTCGCCGTAGCGCCCGTCCCCGCGCACTCAGCCTCGGCCCTGGCGCGCGTCGACGTCGGCCCCCAGGTCGAGCTTGACCCCGCCGTCATGAGCCGGATCGTCGCCACGCGCCTGGGGCGCGGCGAGGACGAACGCCTGCGCACCGACCCGTTGTACCTGCGCCGCCCCGACATTCACGGCCAGCCGGCGGCTCGCCTGTGAGCACCCAGCTGCGTCTCGCCACGCTCGATGATCTCGAGGCCCTCGGCGACCTTGAGGCGCTCACCTTCCCCGAGGATCCCTGGACCCCCTTCATGCTGGCCGACGAACTGATGTCGCCCGCGTCGCGCTACTGGATCGCCGCCGACGAGTCCGGCGCGCCGATCGGCTACGGCGGCGTCAAGGTCGGTGGCGACCAGGCCGACGTCATGACGATCGGGGTCGCACCCCAGGCCCGAGGCCGTGGCGTCGGGCGAGCGATCCTCGACGCGCTCCTCGACTGGGCACGCCAGGCCGGCGCCGCCGAAATCTTCCTCGACGTGAGGCCCTCCAACGAGGGGGCCATCGCCCTGTACAACTCCCGTGGGTTCGTCGAAATCGGGCGTAGGCCGCGCTATTTCCGCAACCCGGTCGAGGAAGCCGTCGAAATGCGCGCGCCCCTGACCCGCGCGGGTGCGAAGACCACCACCAAATAGGAACGATACGTGTCACATTATTCGGCTCCTTCAGCCCCGCTCGGGCACGCGCAGAGGGCCGAAAATGTCGCGGCGTACACCGATTGTCAACGCGCAAAAAACGGCGGAAAATAGCGGAAAACTGGGGCAGGGGAGAAGCCTAGGCGCGCCGTCTCGTGCCAACGTCCTACCGCCGCCGGGCAACGCGCCGATATGCTTCATTCCATGGCCACTCAAAATGTCGCAACGAAGAAGCGCCGCGCGTGGACCACCAGCGTCTTTATTAAGCAGCTGATGGCCGTCTCGGGCTTCGTTTTCGTTTTCTTCTTGCTGTTCCACTCCTACGGCAACCTCAAGATGTTCCTGGGCGCGCAGGTCTACAACGACTACGCGCACTGGCTGCATGAAGAGGCTTTCGTGCCGATCTTCCCGCACGGCGGATTCATCTGGGTCTTCCGCGCGGCCATGGTGCTGATGCTCGTGATCCACCTGTGGGCCGCCGCCTACACCTGGAAGCGTTCGCGTCGCGCCCGCTCCACCCGCTACGTCGTCAAGAAGTCCGTCTCGGACTCCTACGCGGCCCGCACCATGCGTATGAGCGGTGTCCTCATCCTGCTGATCCTGATCTTCCACATCGCTCACTTCACCACCGTGAGCCTGCCCGCGAAGGTCGCGAACTTCGGTGCTGACGTCACCACGCCTTACGCCCGCATGATCGCTTCCTTCCAGTCGCCGGTCCTGGTGATCCTCTACGCCGTGTTCGTCGGCTGCGCCTGCATCCACGTCTCCCACGGCTTCTGGTCCATGTTCCAGTCGCTCGGCTGGGTGCGTTCCGCGACCCGCAAGCCGCTGGTTCTCCTCTCGGGCCTGGTCGGTCTGGTCATCTTCGTGATGTTCATGGCCCCGCCCGTCGCCATCGTCACCGGCTTGATCCACTGAGGAAGGGCACGCAATCATGACCGATACACTCATCCACGGCCTCTACCGTGAAGGCGAGAAGATCGCCGACGCGAAGGCTCCCCGCGACGTTCCGATCGACCGCCGCTGGGAACAGCGTAAGTTCAACGCAGCGCTGGTGAACCCGGCCAACCGCCGTAAGCTGCGCGTCATCATCGTCGGATCCGGCCTCGCGGGCGGCGCCGCCGCCGCCTCGCTCGGCGAAATGGGTTACAACGTCGACTGCTTCTTCTACCAGGACTCCGCCCGCCGCGCGCACTCCATCGCCGCGCAGGGTGGTATCAACGCCGCGAAGAACTACCGCAACGACAACGACTCCGTCTACCGTCTCTTCTACGACACGGTCAAGGGCGGCGACTACCGCGCCCGTGAGGACAACGTCTACCGCCTCGCCGAGGTCAGCGCCAACATCATCGACCAGTGCGTCGCGCAGGGCGTCCCCTTCGCCCCGAGTACGGCGGCCTCCTCGACAACCGCTCCTTCGGCGGCGTGCAGGTGTCCCGTACGTTCTACGCGCGTGGCCAGACCGGTCAGCAGCTGCTGATCGGCGCCTACCAGGCGCTCGAGCGTCAGGTCGCGGCCGGCACCGTCAAGGAGTACTCCCGCCACGAGATGGTCGAACTCATCGTCGACGAGGGCAAGGCGCGCGGCATCATCGCCCGCGACATGTCCACCGGCAAGCTCGAGACCTTCATCGCCGACGCGGTGGTCCTGGCGACCGGCGGCTACGGCAACGTGTTCTTCCTGTCCACGAACGCGATGGGCTGCAACGCGACCGCCATCTGGCGCGCGTACCGCAAGGGTGCCTACTTCGGCAACCCCTGCTTCACGCAGATCCACCCGACGTGCATCCCCCAGCACGGCGACCAGCAGTCGAAGCTGACCCTGATGTCGGAGTCGCTGCGTAACGACGGCCGCATCTGGGTGCCCAAGCGCGCCGAGGACTGCGAGAAGGACCCGCGTCAGATCCCCGAAGAGGATCGCGACTACTACCTGGAGCGCATCTACCCCTCCTTCGGTAACCTCGTGCCCCGCGATATCGCGTCGCGTCAGGCCAAGAACATGTGCGACGAGGGCCGCGGTGTCGGCCCGAAGATCGACGGTGTCGCCCGCGGCGTCTACCTCGACTTCTCCGACGCGATCCAGCGCATGGGCATGGCCGCCGTGTCCGCCAAGTACGGCAACCTGTTCGACATGTACGAGCGCATCACGGGCGACAACCCCTACGAGGTCCCCATGCGCATCTACCCGGCCGTTCACTACACCATGGGTGGCCTGTGGGTTGACTACGACCTCGAGTCGAACCTGCCCGGCCTGTACGTGGCCGGCGAGGCGAACTTCTCCGATCACGGCGCGAACCGCCTGGGTGCCTCGGCGCTCATGCAGGGCCTGTCGGACGGCTACTTCGTCCTGCCCAACACGATCAACGACTACCTGGCGCACTGCTTCCACCTGCCCAAGCTGGACGAGAACTCGCCTTCCGTCAAGGAAGCCCTTGAGTCGGCTCAGGGACGCATCGACACCCTCATGTCGATCAATGGAACCCGCTCCGTGGATTCGTTCCACAAGGAGCTGGGCAAGATCATGTGGGAGTACTGCGGCATGGAGCGTACCGAGGAAGGCCTGAAGAAGGCCATCGGTATGATTCGCGAGCTGCGCGCCGACTACTGGAAGAACGTTCGCGTTCCCGGCAAGTCGATCGGCGAACTCAACCAGTCCCTCGAGAAGGCCGGCCGCGTCGCCGACTTCATGGAGCTGGGCGAGCTCATGTGCATCGATGCGCTGCACCGCGAAGAGTCGTGCGGCGGCCACTTCCGCGCGGAGTCCCAGACTCCCGAGGGTGAGGCCCTGCGTCACGACGACAAGTTCCTGTACGTGGCGGCCTGGGAGTTCGCCGGTGACGGCGAGGCCCCGATCCTCCACAAGGAAGACCTGATTTACAACGACATCGAGCTGAAGCAGCGGAGCTACAAGTGAACCTGACACTGAGGATCTGGCGCCAAAACGGTCCGAACGACAAGGGCGCAATTCATGAATACCAGGTGAAGGGAATCTCGGACGAGTCCTCGTTCCTGGAGATGCTCGACGTCCTGAACGAAGAGCTCTTCGCACGCGGCGAGGAACCCATCGCCTTCGACTCCGACTGCCGCGAGGGCATCTGTGGTCAGTGTGGCATCGTCATCAACGGCATCGCTCACGGCCCGGAGGTCACCACGACCTGCCAGCTGCACATGCGTTCCTTCAACGATGGCGACGTCATCACGATCGAGCCGTGGCGTGCGTCGGGCTTCCCGATCATCAAGGACCTGGTGGTGAACCGCTCCGCCCTGGATCGCATTATCCAGGCCGGCGGCTACATCTCCGTGAACACGGGGGCAGCGCCCGACGCGCACGCGACCCCCGTTCCGAAGCAGGACGCGGATCGCGCGTTCGAAGCTGCGGCCTGCATCGGCTGTGGTGCGTGCGTGGCTGCTTGCCCGAACGCCTCCGCGATGCTCTTCACTTCCGCGAAAGTCACGCACCTCGGCCTGCTCCCGCAGGGCAAGCCTGAGAACTACAAGCGTGTCGTGAACATGCTCAACCAGATGGACGAGGAGGGCTTCGGCTCCTGCTCGAACATCGGTGAGTGCGCGGCGGTCTGCCCCAAGCAGATCCCGCTTGACGTGATCGCAAACCTGAACCGCCAGCTCGGAAAGGCAGCCTTCAAGGGCGTCTGATCCGCCTGAGTGGCCTTGGGCCCGGCGCACCAACGTGCGCCGGGCCCTTTTGCGTCCTCCACCTCCGACGGGTCCATCTTGTGAGTGCTCGCGGGCGTTGTGATCTGAGGCGTATCATGGAGACATCATCGGGGCTCAGAGAGGAGCTTGCCATGCAATTTGATGAGACCGGACCGAACACGCACACGCGCCGTTACTGGGTCAGTGCAACGGTTGCAATTGGCGCAATGGTTGTTTTTGCGATCCTGTCGATCCTTCTGCTCCTGGGGGTTGTTTTCGGCTCCCCAGCAGTCAAGCTCGTCGCCGATTCGCTTGTCCCGTGGTCCCTGCTGGTGTTTGCCATCGCTGGCGTTGCGATGATCGTCGCCAACAAGCGGTCCGGACAGGATTGAGACTTCGACGGTTCACGACATGACGCACGCCCGCCCCTGCGGGCGGCGTCACCGTGCGCGCAGACTTAGACTAGAGGGCGTGAATAACCCCCTGGTCCTTGGTATTGAGTCAACGTGCGACGAGACGGGCGTCGGCCTGGTGCGTGGCACGCAGCTGCTGGTTGATCGCACGGCTACGTCGATGGACGAGTATGCCCGCTACGGCGGTATCATCCCGGAGATTGCGTCGCGCGCCCACCTGGAGTCGTTCCTGCCGACGCTCGACGCTGCCCTCGACGAGGCCGGGGTGACCCTGGCAGACGTGGATGCAATCGCGGTCGCTGCGGGTCCTGGTCTGGTCGGTTCGCTGACGGTGGGTATCTGCGCGGCCAAGGCCCTGGCCTCGTCGCTGGGCAAGCCCCTGTACGGCGTCAACCACGTGATCGGGCACCTCGCGGTCGACAAGCTGGCGGACGGCCCGCTGCCCGATCACTTCATCGGGCTGGTCGTGTCCGGCGGACACTCGAACATCCTGGAGATCCGGAACATCGCGACCGACGTTGTCGAGCTGGGCGGCACCCTCGACGATGCCGCGGGCGAGGCCTTCGACAAGGTCGGGCGACTGCTCGACCTGCCCTACCCGGGCGGCCCCCACGTCGATCGACTCTCCCAGCAGGGCGACCGCGAGGCGATCCGCTTCCCGCGCGGCCTGGCCGCAGGCAAGGACAAGGAACGCCACAAGTACGACTTTTCGTTCTCGGGCCTCAAGACCGCGGTGGCCCGCTACATCGAGGGCGCGAACGCCCGCGGTGAGGTCGTCAGCAAGGAAAACGTGTGCGCCGCGTTCTCCGAGGCCGTCAACGATTCCCTGACCGCCAAGGCCGTGCGCGCGGCGCTGGACACCGGCTGCGACACGATCGTCGTGGGCGGCGGTTTTTCCGCGAACTCGCGCCTGCGCGCTCTACTCACCGAGCGGGCTGCGGCGGCCGGTGTCCAGGTGCGCATGCCCCCGCTGCGTTTCTGCACGGACAACGGCGCGCAGATCGCGGCCATCGGATCGGAGCTGGTCGCGGCGGGCCTGCCCCCGTCGGACTGGGATTTCTCCCCGGATTCCGGCATGGAGCTGACGACGACCTACGTTCCCCCGCGCGCCTGAGCAGCAGGGGCCCTCTCAGCGCAGGCCCTCCATGAAGGACTCGGCGACCGAGGACCACGAGGTGTAAAAGCCGCCCGCCATGTTGGCGCACACCCCGATGAAGGCAGCGCAGGCCAGTGACGTGAAGGCGAGGGAGGTCAGCCGCGCCAGGTAGGTGACGCAGGAGGAGACCGCGCCCGGCATGCGGGCAATGATGCGCGGCATTGGCAGGCGGAAGAGGCGCGATTCGCGCGCCCAGTCCTGCTCGTCCCCGGCCAGGAGGGCGCGCCACGAGCCCGCGAAACGCCACGTGATCGTCAGGCTCATTGCGGACAGCAGCGCCAGGATGGCGAGGGCGGCCGCGCCGTTGGGGGCCGTCGGTCGCACGGAGTGCGTGACGTTTGTGGCCGGCACGATGGAGGCGTAGGCTTCGGATGCCCGCGCGGTCGCCGCCGTCGGGGCAGCCCCCACGGCGGTGGCTACCGCGTCGGAGGAACCCCACCACGCCAGCATCGTCGGGATGTGCTCGCGCCACAGGGGCCCGGCGTGCCCGCCGGTGGGCGGGATGTCGGTCGTCACGGTATCGGGAGCCTTGACGGCCTTCGCCATCGCAACGGCGGCGGGGGCGCCGCCGGCCCCGTCGTCTGCGGCGGCCATCGCGTAGATGCGCAGCCCGTCGGGGACCCTCTTGGCCAGCATCGTGGAGAGGGTGTTATCCGCCAGGTACTGGTCGCCGAGATTCGTCATCTGCCCTTCGATCTGCGTGTCATAGCCGGAGAGGGAGGCGGCTGCGCCGAAGGTTTGGGGTGTGCGCATCGCCGTCCACACCGCGCAGTAGGCACCCGCGGAGAAACCGCCGAGCATCCATGCGTCGCGCTTGTCGGAGGTGTTGGGGAAATTGTGGCGGATGAACGCGGGGATTTCGTGCGCGGACCATGTGTAGACGGCGGGGCGTCCCTCAATGTCCGCGCAGTCGTGTGCTTCTTCGTCGACGCTCAGGGAGGGGGCGACGATGATGGTGGGCGGGATGATCCCGGCGTCGATGGCGTTGTCGAGGGCTTCCTGGACGTGGGCGCCCTGCGTGGTGCCGTCGGCCTCTCCCGGGTAGCCGTGCAACAGCTCGATGACCGCGTAGGTTTTTCCATCCGTGGGGGAGTAGTCGCGTGGCGCGATGACGAAGACGGGCAGCGTGATGCCGCTGATCGGGCCCGTCCACGTGGTGGTGAGCATCCCGTCCTCGGTCCTGGTGAAGGTCGCGTCGAGGCTGGATGACGCGATCGGCTGGTCACCGATCGTGACCTCGCCACCAGACTCGGCTGCCGGTTCCTCGACGTTGGAGGCAATGAGTTCCGCCAGGTCGCCGCTTGTCTTGACAAGGCCGAGGGAACGGTTGAGGACGAGCGCGCCCGAAGCAGTCACAAGGAGGATCGGCGCGAGGATGAGGACCGTGCGAGCCAGCCAATGCCTCGTGCGGCGAGGAAAGCGCCTGGGAGCCCACCGCGGCAGGAGGAACGCCCCCGCCAGGAGAGACAGGGCCGCCAGGGCCGCGAAGACCGCGAGGGTGCGTGCTGACGTCAGGGACAGAGAACCAAGAAAAGACATCGTCATTCCTTCGTGGAAGCGCTGGACGAGGCCGTGGCGGCCTCGCGTGTATTGTCAGGGCCGGGCGAGGCCGGGGTTGGCGCCTTCGGTGAGGCAGCGCGAGCGGCGTGGGCCGAGCGCAGGTCACCCACGCCTTTTGCCGCGAGTTTGGCGAGGCCAGCGCTGACGGAGGCGAGCAGCGTGAGGGTTTGCGTGGGGGACACGTGGGGCACGTAGGCGTGCGAAATGGCCAGGCCCACGGTTGCCAGGGAGGCGGGGTCAGGCACGGCCAGGTAGAGGGGCTGCGTGCGCGGCTTGAACTTGCGTTTGAAGGCGTGCAGCGACGTGAAACCGTAGAGG
>ERZ1699249.135-NODE-135-length-10094-cov-6.322865_pt1 | contig 10094 bp, 10 predicted proteins | sample MGYA00581527_ERZ1699249 | MGnify/ENA primary metagenome ERZ1699249 (study PRJEB42319, sample SAMD00040308) | human oral metagenome | material: saliva | host: Homo sapiens | study: EMG produced TPA metagenomics assembly of PRJDB4115 data set (Metgenomic analysis of... | reverse complement strand
TTTTTAGTCTGTTTCAAAACAGTAGATGTTTTATCTACATTACGCATTTGGAATACCAACATGACGAATCCCTCCTTCTTAATTACAAATTTTTAGCATCTAATTTAACTTCAATTCCTATTATACACAAAATTTTAAGATACTGCACTATCAACACACTCTTAAGTTTGCTTCTAAGTCTTATTTCCATAACTTCTTTTACGTTTCCGCCATTCTTTGCTGTTTCGATTTTTATGATATGGTTAGATTTATAATCGGTTAACGCTCTTTTCTCTTCCTCTTTGAAACCATTTTCTATCAAAGAAAATTCTTTTTCTAAACTCGCAATATATTCTTTCAAGTTGCCTCGCCTCCTCATAAAATATCTATTTTCCTACAACGCTTTAATCTTCTCATTTATCAATTCCATAAACAGATTGGAGTAAATCAAGTCAAAAAGATTGACTGTCCTGGCGCTCGTTCCCACGATTTTCCCAACGTTTAATAACCGCCTGGGCATTTTTCTTTTGTTCTTTTAAAATTTATCCAAATGAAATCTTCACTTCCAAAATTTCTACTAGCTATAGACCATTATTTATTCTTCTTACTAGAAAACAATCGTTTCCACCAGCTTTGTTTTGTTTCTAAAAGTAGAGTTTCATTTTTTATTGTGAGTGCTCCAATCAACTGGAGTTGATTATTATTAGTCTCTAACATTTCAGCAATTTGTTTATCTTTTTGCTCAATTTGAGAAACATAAAAGCTACGTTCAGTCTCAAAATCAGCACGAATTTGCTCAATTTGCTCGTGTAGAACTTCTGCTACACGATTGCTAGCATCATCTACATTGCTAGCATCTGTATAGCTTTCTTCTACAATACAGCGATCTATTATATATTGAGTAATTGTTTTATTCTCATTTTTAGCTAACTCTACGAGTTTCTCCTTTTGTTCTTTTGAAACTCTCACGCTGATTTGAACGCTCATTTTTTCTCCTAGGTTTATTTATTTGCTACACAAATATAGCACTATGTATAGATACATTGTAGCATATTCTACACAATTCTACACACATATTTTCATAAAAACACTTAAATAAGTGGCAAAAAAAGCAGTTTAATGCTGCTTTTTAAAATTGATTATTGTTTTCCTTCCTTCCCTCGTTTATCTGACCATAGATTCATAGCAGCTTCAAACTCTGGGCTGATTTCTACATCATCAGGGTTAGGCAAAGGATCGTATGAAGGGCCATAGGTATCATCATGTAGCTTCCTAGCATCTGCTAATGAAGTTACATTATTATCTGACCATTCCTGCAATGTTGTCACAATATAATTAAGTGAGCTAGCTCCATTCTGAAGATACAAATTGTAAGCATACTCAAGTAATTGCTCCCTATATTCTTCAGAGAACTTTAGAATTTCTACTACAATAGACTCTTTTACAGAATTGGTTACATTTGGAAACTTATTAAAAAAATCTGTGTATTGCTCTAATAACTCTACATCTTCTTTCTGATTTTCAATCAAATTCTGAGCTGATTTAAATGTATCTCTGATTTTTTTAGCTTTAGCGATTGCTTTGCTTGCTTGTTCTCTATCAAGCAGTTGAGGATCTTTAAGCTGACTCAATAAGACAACATCTTCTTTACTTGTTAGATTAAGCTTGCTTAGCTGAACATAAAAATCATGCATAAGACTAATTTGCTTTTCTGTTGAAGGCAATTTGACTTTCTCTTGTGACCAATAAAGATTAATTCCAACAATACGTCTGCTTTCTTTAATGGGTTCCATTTTTACATCTAGACCAGTATTTTTATTAATACTCACAAGCGCTGGAATTAAATGTTTAGTTTTAATAGCATTAAATCGTTCCATACTCTTGCCGTTAGCTTTAAAAATTCCTCTTAATTCTTCTAAACTGAGACTGAGTTTTTTCTTATTTTGAGCAGTTGCAATTAATAAATGCTCGTACAAACTTTGGCCCCTGGAGTTAAGTTTTGAGAAAGTAGCAAGATTATAAATTAATGGATTATCCTCTTTTGAACGTAAAAGATCAATGATGGGAGTTAAACGTTTCTTACCAATCGGGGTAGAATTGAAAGTAAGATGATAAAACCCTCGATTATATGAATAGTCACTAAAAATCAAAATTCCTTTAGCTTTCCCATTCTGAGGATTTGCAACCATCTCTTCATCCATCATCAAAAGACTATTTTCTGCAATTGTTTTTAAATCTTTTAAAATCCTTCTAGTATCATATTTTTGATAATTTTGATTATTTAAAAACTTACTCAAAGCGGTTAATGAAAACTCTGATTCAGCAAAACCATCTTCAATATCTGCATTAAGTAACGCAAATGAGAATAGTACATTTTGAGAAGAATTCATCTTATTGGCAAGATTAGTGATCAATAAACTCCGACTCTTGGCAAGTTCTGATCTTTCTATATTTGATAACTTCCAGACTTCCTCGTTATCATTATGTATCTGTTTTACTTCTTTAGCAGTTGTTTTTTCTGACATTTGTGCCCTCATTTTATTGTTAAGCACATTATAACACTTTTTTTTGCTAAAAACAACCATTCTTAGTTTTGGTGTGACATAGTTGAGTTTTTCTTATATAATATTTTTAATAGAGAAATGACGAACACAAAAATCAAACCCCGCATTTTCGTTTACTTTACCCCGCATTCTTGTTTACTTTACCCCGCATTTTGGTGTACTTTAATAAATAGAATCCCTCTGTTATAGGGTTTTTAGACCCTTAAATCCCTTCCTACTATTACTATTACTATTACATACTGAGGAGGAGAAAAGAATAAAGGTTCCCCATAATTTATCTAACGATCTAAATCAAAATCTTGCCACAAACCTCCTTCAATTTCAGCTTCTTGACGTTCATAGATTTTATCTGAGATCTCATTTTTTTCCTCTTCAGATAAATATCTTTCAAACTCTGATTTAAAACGTTTATAATTATCAGCTTCTTTCTTAGCTTCAAAATACTTAGACCAAGCATTTCGATTTTCTTCTTCCAAGTGAGCTTTCTCTTTTTGGAATTCTGCTTTCAGTTCTCTGATTACGTTCTTTAAAGATGAAATTGTAGAATGTAACTTTTTAATGAACCCTATTTGAAGAATAGACTCTTTAAAATCGTTCAACAAATTCGATAATGGGCTATAGTTCGCCTTCATGGCTATTCTATCAAACTCATCTTCAGGAACAATCACAACACGTTCACGGTTATTAAATAGCCCTCGCTCTTTGATTTCAAATTGACTTTTATCTACTTCAGTTTCACTGATCATTTTAAGACGTAACATAGCATTGATAGTTTCATCTTCTAATTTTGCTTTATCCAACTCTTCGGACATGTTTGCGACTTCATTTTTCAAATGCTGCAGTTCCTTCTCTTCTTGCTGCTTCTGTAATTCAATTTGTCGCATAGTTTCTTTATATTCTCGCATATCCTTAATATCGTTCGTCTGACCTAACTTGCGTTCGATATTAAGGTTTTTCATAAAGTATTGAATCCTATCAATTTCATGATCACGAAATTGTTTCAGTTGGCCACGGCCTTTTTCTTTAAATCCTTCCTGGAGGAGAGCTTTTGAAAAAGATGGTTGTTTCGAAAGACCATTTTTATATCCATCAGCAATAGGAACAACGTTAAAATGAGCATGAGGGGCTCCATCTTCGTCTAAATGGACAACTGCATTATAGATGACTAAATGATCGTGGCGTTCATTAAAATCTCTTACGTAGCTTGCTAGGGCCTCTCCTACCTCTCTTTTTTTATTGAAATCCATCTTTTCCCAGTCGGATTTATTACCTACTGAGACTACAAATTCACGTTGCAGATCCAATGTCTTTGATTTTTTAACGTGTTTGTAGTAGTCTTCAATTTTTCTATCCTTCCTCCGTTGTTTTGAATTATAAGTATTTAAAGCATCGTCAAATTCATCGTGATAGACTTCTCTTATGTCACGTTTAATAATCGTTATATTTTCGTGGGACAATGCACGATTTATATGCCTGTGTTCATTACTCTTAAATTCTTCTTCGCTCAGATCTCTGTTATTATGACGTATATTTGTCATGCCAGTTTTTGTTTTAAAAGAAATGGTCATTTGATTCATTAGTTTATTTCCTCTCTTACTATTGTGATAGTAGTATGCCACAAAAAGCAAAAGATAATAAAAATTTTTGAAAATTTCCGTTAAAAACGTGATTAACAAATTTATTTGAGCATTTGTTTTTAAAAAAGATGGTCTTATATAGTGACCATCTTTTTAGAATTTATAGAACACTATACAAGCCCATCTTTTCAGAATTTATGGATTACTATATAAGTCCATCTTTTCAAAATTTATGGATTACTATATAAGTCCACGTTTTTAGAATTTATGGAGCATTATATAAGTCCATCTTTTTAGAATTCATGGATTACTATATAAGCCCATTTTTTTAGAATTTATGGAACACTATAAAATCCATCTTTTCAGAAATCATGGACTACTATATAAGTCCATGATTTTTAAATCTATGGATTTCTATATAGTTTCAGCAGATTAAAGAGAAATATTTAGCCCAAAATGTTGGGCTACGGCGTGGGGCTATCGCTATTCCACGCCAACTATTGTCGATATGTAATCAGTTGAAAATAAAAATATCTTTCTCGGATCAAGCAGAGTTTCTGTTACTCTTTGTCAAAGAGTAACGTTTTTGTAGTTTTGACATTGCTGCGCAACGTACAAAACTAAAACGCTCTGCCGAGGGCCATGGGTTGCACCCCTTTTTTGGCCCACAAAGTGGACTCGAAAAAAATCGGCGCGAACACCGCACCGAAAAAATTGCCCACTGCAATTTTTGCTTGCCCATCTTTTGCTAACAAAATAATTTCAGCTTCGCTAAAATTATCAGCAAAAGAATGGTCTTCGCCCGTCGCACGAACCAGCGTGCGATTTGTCTACGAACCACGCAGACAAAAAAGAGAGCTTGGAACCTCGCTATCAATCATTACTAAATTATTAATCGAAACGTGTCTTCGTTTATCTTTTTCATGATCGTAATAATTAATGGAGATTGCCTTGAGCCTTACTCTGCCTTGGGATCTATTCTTATTTCTTAATGATATTTTTGTTGAAATGTGATAAGATAAATAAAATCAAAATATTTGGATAGATATATGGAAGATTTAAAGTAAGACTTTAAATTTTCTTATTATTAATATATCGAAAGGTTTAAAAATATAAAAACAAAAAAGAGGATAAAAAATGACCTATACAACACAGACAACTTGGAAAGAAATTATGAAAATTTTGCCAGCTGATTATCAATTTACAGATTCTTATCAACCTAAGGAAGAGTGGTGGGATTACAAAGGGCATCGTTTGCACTTGGATACCTTTAGAAATCCAGCCGCACCAGCTAAAATCATTGCCTTTCATGGTGTGGGAATAAACGGTCGACAAATTTCTATGATTCTCGGTGGTCCACAATCAAAAAATGGTTATGAAACCATTATGATTGATATGCCAACTTATGGCGTTACTCAAGTTCGTGATCGTAAGAGTGTTACTTATGATGACTGGGTAGAGATTGGAGCGGCTTTGATTGATAAAGAGTTGGCACGAGACGACCGTCCGATTTTCTTGTACGGCTTGAGTGCTGGTGGAATGGAAACCTATCATGTAGCAGTTCGCAATCCAAAGGTGAAAGGGATTATTGGCATGACCTTCTTGGATCAAAAGGCTCAGATTGTCAGAGATAAAACGTCTGGCCACATTCTCATGGGACGAATTGGTGTTCCTATGTTGACCCTAGGAAAATCTTTGGGCTTAGGTCGTCTTCAGCTGCCATTGTGGCTTACATCGCCAAAAATGTCAGCTCTTGTTAATGACAAGGACTTGCTCAAAGTCTTTATGAAAGATAAGACATCTGCTGGAAATCTTGCTTCTATCAATTTCTTACAATCGTACATGAACTACGTTCCAGAGATTAGTCCCAAAGATTTTGCAGTTGCTCCTATTTTACTAACGCAACCAGATGCGGATAAATGGGCACCTTATGAGTTGAGCCGACCTGTCTTGGATCAAATTTCAAAAGTGCCAGTAGAGGTTGTTCAGTTGCCAAACGGCGGACACTATCCTGTTGAGCACGAAGCCCTTCGTGTGATGAATGATAGTATCAATCGCTTTATCAAACGGAATTTATAAAATCTGAGTCTGGGACAGAATAATCCTCAGCCATAAAAAGCTAGAGATTCCCAACGGCGGAACTCTAGCTTTTTAATTTTGAGTCGTTCTCTTAGGTTTTATAACTGAATAGATCGACTACTTTGTTGTCGAATTTTTCCTGTTCTTCAAGTAATCCTGACGAATAGACGACAACTTTAAAATCAAATAAGCTAAAAACGCTCTAAAATCATTAAATTGATATAAAAGTGTTTTTTATTGTCAAAATATACAATTGAAAAAATTTCCAGTTTTGATCTACTACTGCCACCAAGACCGAGCAAGAAATTTCTTTAGAGAAATCTTTTTTCCGAAAAATTGGAGTTTTTCGGAGTTTTTGATATTACAGTTGTAGGACTTGAAATATCAAAAACAATAAAAAAACCTTGACAATTCAACACTTACGTTGTATACTTTAGATAGATAAGGTGATACCATACCTACCTAAAGTTGGCAAAAAACAAGGTGATACCATACCTACCTAAAGTTGGCAAAAAACAAGGTGATACCATACCTACCTAAAGTTGGTGCCCCCTATTAGGGGTTTTTTTGTAGGTTTTTATATGAGCGAAGTTAGTTTACATTATATTTCAGATGAGTACATCGATTACTTGTTGAGAATTGATAATAAAGTAAGAAATAATAAAAACGAAACAAGACCATACCTTGTTTTACGAGTTGCTATAAATGATTGTGAGTATTATGTTCCTTTTTCATCTCCTAAGTTTTCAGAAGATGGAAAATTTAAAAAACCTAATATCTACAAGAATTTATTTAAAGTTTTGAAACGCGAAAATCAAAACGAGTCGGAATATTTAGGTTCATTATTGTTTGCAAATATGATTACAGCTCCACTTTCTGAGGTAATCTATATTGATTTAAGTGAAATGTTTGCTAATGATCACCAATATGCTGTACTCTTAACTAAACAAATAGACATCATTAAAAATGAACTTGATGAGATAGAAAAGATGGCTAAAACTGTCCACAAAATGTATACGTCTATAAAAAATAAAGAAGTTAACGATCCACAAAAACTAACAAAACTTGAAAAATACATTTTACATTGTTGTTGCAATTTTCTAGATATAGAAAAAGCCCGTCTTCAATTTGAAACAAACCCGCCGATGTAACTGTTTTTTGTGCAAAATCTACGTTTATTTGGTTCTGAGCGTTTTTCAAACTTTCCATCTATAAAAAAGAAAAAAAGAGGTTAAAGACCTCTTTTTTAGTATCGTTCAAACCTTCGCTTACTTTATTCCATGGTCTACTTGATGGATTCTCAAAAAATCAGTAGAGCCTGTCCCTCAGAATAAGCTCTACTATTTATTATTCCAAACTTACTTAACTATAAAAAGACTAAAAAGTATAGGAATTAATAACACCAAAACGACCCCTATTACAAATACAAGTAAAACCTTTATAAGATCTTTATCAACTTTTTTCATCGTTTTCACTCTTTCTTTAATAAAACAAAGCAACAAAAAAATTCTCTTTTTAATAAACACATCCAATAAGATTATATTGTATAGGGATCATCTTCAATTTGATTCTACTCTCCAAAAAACAAAAAGTCAAATAGTTATATATTTATAATTGGTTTTATTTCCAATTTATTTTTATCTCCTAATTGATAAGATTTATTGAACACCCCAAGTTTATTAAAATGATGTTTATACAAATCACAAACGAAGAATTTCATTGGCTGATTAGTTAAACTGTCGCATCTGGAAGTTGCCACCTAAACTTTCCGAAAAATTAGTCTTTTTCGGAAAGTTTGATTAAGGGTTTCTCGTAAGTCCTTGGGGCTCTAAGAGTCTAGATGATTTAGTTGTTCACGTAAAAAACTGAAAAGCTCTCAGAATTATCATGTCAGCATCAAAAATGCAGAGTTTTTGTATAAAATCCCGCAAATCGAAGTCGATTATACAAAAAATAGACCTAATTTAGGTCTATTTTGTTATCTCTTCATACATCTCAAATAGTCTTGCTACTGTTTCACTTTCTGTTAACCAAGTTTTCTTCCCGTCTACGATTTTTGTCATACAATCAATTTACTTGCCAACTTGTAAACTTGTTTTATCTCTTTACTTTCTAATTTCCAGCTATCAAGCTCAATTTTAATCAACTCCGGGAATTTCTTACTAATATCCCTTAAAGCATTTCCAACTGATTTTCTCACATATTCGCTTGCATCTTCTTTTAAGTTGGCGATCCTTTCAATAGCTTCATTCGGATTTTCCTTGAAATATGGTCTACTTGTCCATATTCTTAGTCCCTCCGTAACAGCTCTCCTTGTATTAGGATTATGGTTCTGTTGCAAAGTTTTAAATCTACTATCAAATAAGGTAGAATAATAGAAAAAGATAGCAGGAGGAATGACGATGAATCATTTTAAAGGAAAGCAATTTCAGCAGGATGTGATTATTGTAGCCGTGGGCTACTATCTTCGTTATAACCTTAGCTATCGTGAAGTTCAAGAAATCTTATATGATCGTGGCATTAACGTTTCTCATACGACGATTTATCGTTGGGTGCAAGAATATGGCAAACTACTCTATCAAATTTGGAAAAAGAAAAATAAAAAATCCTTTTATTCATGGAAAATGGATGAAACGTACATCAAAATTAAAGGAAAATGGCATTATTTGTATCGAGCCATCGATGCAGATGGTTTAACCTTGGATATTTGGTTACGTAAAAAACGGGACACACAAGCAGCCTATGCTTTTCTTAAGCGGTTAGTGAAGCAGTTTGATGAACCGAAGGTTGTAGTCACAGATAAAGCCCCCTCTATTACAAGTGCCTTTAAGAAACTAAAAGAATACGGCTTTTATCAAGGGACAGAACATCGTACCATTAAATACCTGAATAATTTGATTGAACAAGACCATCGTCCAGTAAAGAGACGCAATAAATTCTATCGAAGTTTACGCACTGCCTCTACCACGATTAAAGGTATGGAAGCCATCCGAGGATTATATAAGAAAACCCGAAAAGAAGGCACTCTCTTCGGGTTTTCGGTCTGTACTGAAATCAAGGTATTATTGGGAATCCCAGCTTAAATCATAGATACCGTAAGGGATTTTATTCTTTATTTAAAACTTTGCAACAGAACCGGCGCTAGGGACCTCTTTAGCTTCTTGGAAGCTGTCAGTAGTATATCTAATAATTTATCTCCATTCCCTTTAGTAACGTGTAACTTTCCAAATTTAAAAAAGCGACTCATAGAATTATTTCCTCCCGTTAAATAATAGATAACTATTAAAAATAGACAATACTTGCTCATAAGTAACGGTACTTAAATTGTTTACTTTGGCGTGTTTCATTGCTTGATGAAACTGATTTTTAGTAAACAGTTGACGATATTCTCGATTGACCCATTTTGAAACAAAGTACGTATATAGCTTCCAATATTTATCTGGAACATCTGTGGTATGGCGGGTAAGTTTTATTAAGACACTGTTTACTTTTGGTTTAGGATGAAAGCATTCCGCTGGCAGCTTAAGCAATTGCTGAATCGAGACTTGAGTGTGCAAGAGCAACCCTAGTGTTCGGTGAATATCCAAGGTACGCTTGTAGAATCCTTCTTCAACAATCAGATAGATGTCAGACGCATGGCTTTCAAAAACCACTTTTTTAATAATTTGTGTGCTTAAATGGTAAGGAATACTCCCAACAATTTTATACCTCTGTTTGTTAGGGAATTGAAACTGTAGAATATCTTGGTGAATTAAAGTGACACGAATGTTCAGTTTTAATTTTTCTGACGATAAGTTGAATAGATGACTGTCTAATTCAATAGACGTTACCTGTTTACTTATTTTAGCCAGTTTCGTCGTTAAATGCCCTTTACCTGTTCCAATTTCGTAAACGG
>ERZ1699249.133-NODE-133-length-10134-cov-2.382232_pt1 | contig 10134 bp, 10 predicted proteins | sample MGYA00581527_ERZ1699249 | MGnify/ENA primary metagenome ERZ1699249 (study PRJEB42319, sample SAMD00040308) | human oral metagenome | material: saliva | host: Homo sapiens | study: EMG produced TPA metagenomics assembly of PRJDB4115 data set (Metgenomic analysis of... | reverse complement strand
GTTCTGGCCGGGTGCGACGGTGGCGAAGACGGTGTCGTAGATGGGGGTGAAAAGTGCGCCGAAGCCGGCGTAGATGAGGCACATGGCGGCGGTGATGACCCACGGGCCGGAACTCATGAAGAGGGCGAGCAGCGCGGTTCCGGACAGGATGAGGCTGACGCAGCCGCGCACGGTGGCACCGCGACCGATGCGGGCCATGACGGCCCCGGAACTCATGGCGGCGGTCAGGGCGACGCAGTAGGCGGGCAGGAGGCGCACGGAGACCTGCGCGGGGGTGAGTCCGTAGTGGGCGGCACCGATGCCGTTCATGAGGGGCGCGACCGTGAAGTTCATGCAGTAGATGATGACGATGAGGCTGACGGAGCGCGCCCAGGGCACGTTGGTGAAGAAGGAGCGGGTGATGAAGGGGGCGCGGGCGCGGCCGATGTAGCGCCAGAAGATGACGCCGCCGAGGATGAGTCCGCCGATGAGCCACCAGCGGGGGTTGGAGGCCGCCAGGGTGAGGAGAAGAGCCAGGGAGGAGAAGATGGCGAGGCCGACGACGTCGACGCGTCCTGTGTGGGCGCGGGCGGGCACGCGGCGTCCCATGATGGGCAGGACGGCGAGGCCACCGAGGGGGATGAGCAGCAGGATCGCCCAGTTGATGTCGGCGAGGAGGCCGCCCGACAGCATGCCGATGGCGGTTCCGCCTTGGAAGGCGGCGCACATGAGGCCGACGTAGAGGCTGCGGCGTTTGGGGTCGGCGATGCCGGTGGCCAGGATCATGTAGGCGGAGGCGGAGGCCTGGTAGCCGAGGGTCTGGAGCGCGCGGGCGATGATGATGCCGGTCAGGGAGGAGGAGAAGGCAAAGCCGAGCAGTGATCCGGCGACGATGAGTGCGACGCCGACGTCGACGATGCGGCGCAGCGGGACGAAGTCGCCGAGGGTGCCGTACAGGAAGCAAGCGACGCCCAGGACGATGCCGGGGATCGCGGTGATGAGGCCGGAGGAGTCGCCGGCACCGATGTCGGCGGCGACTCGCAGGTAGACCAGGTTGAAGCCTTGGAGGGAGACTGTGCCGAGCGCGTAGATGCCGAGGAGGGGCAGGAGGACGCGCGCGGGGTGGTCCATCCCGGCCGCGCCGGGTGTGGTGGTGCGCGTGGGGGACGAGGCCGTGGCCCCTTCCCGGATCACCTGGGAGGGGATGGCGGTGACGCGGCAGGATGGGGCTGCCGGGCGTGTCGAAACGAGGTATCGGAAATTGCGCACGGCGGATAGTTCACCATAAAGCGTCACTTTAGTAGTATCGCAGGAAACTGGCATACGACTTAAGCATCACTTAATCGTTGAAATAATGCCGAAATCGCCCCGAGGTGCTTTTAAATACCGACTGTGACGTGGCACAATAGAGCATCCGTCACATAGGAGATGTCATGGCACGCGTCATTGTTGTCGGTTCCATTAACCAAGATGTTACGGTCACCGTCGACCGTTTCCCCTCCCCCGGCGAGACTCTGTCGGGTTCTTCCCTCACCTACGGCTTGGGCGGGAAGGGGGCGAATCAGGCGGCGGCGGCCGCGCACTCGGGAGCAGAGACGCTCTTCGTCGGCGCAGTCGGGACGGACTTGTCGGGCCAACGTCTGCGCGCTGACTTGGCTGCCCACGGCGTGGACGTCACGCACGTGCGCGAGGTCGACGGGTCCACGGGAACAGCGCTCATCACTGTCGCAGCCTCCGGCGAGAACACGATCATCTTGGACGCGGGCGCGAACCGCGCGGTGACGATCGAGCCCGCCAAGGCCTCGTTGTTCCCGGCCCCCTCCGACATCGTGGTCCTGCAGGCCGAGGTTCCCTCCCACACGAACACCGAGGTCCTCGCGTGGGCGCACTCCTTCGGCGCGCGCGTCCTGCTCAACCTTGCACCCGCGCGCGACACGGATCCGGCAGCGATGTCGCACATCGACATCCTTGTCGTCAACGAGACCGAGGCCGGGCTGACCCTGGGCCTGCCCGCTCCCGCGACGCCGACAGAGGCGGTTGGGGTGGCCCGCGCGCTACGCGGCATGGGGCCGCGCCACGTCGTCGTCACGCTGGGGGCGCAGGGGGCGGCGTGGGCGTCGGGCACCGAGGTGGGTCACTGTCCCGCTGTCAACCTCGGCGAGGCCGTGGACACCACGGGCGCGGGCGACGCGTGCGTGGGTGCGCTGGCGGCGGCGCTGACGCTCGGCATGCCCTTCGCCGAGGCCGTGGCCGCCGGGATGCGGGCAGGAGCCACGGCGGTCCTGACGCCGGGAGCCGCCTCCTCGTACGCGGCGCTGCCGCAGATCACGGAGGGCTGAGCGGGCAGGATTGCCCGGGAGTGAACGAGGCGACGTGAGGCAGTGCACGCCCCTAAACTAGGCATATGCTCAGGATTGTCCTTTTCGTCGCCATGATTGCGCTCACCATCTACGCGGCCGCAGATTGGCATCGCACCCCCGAAGACGAGATGCCCGGCAAGCTGCCGAAGCCGATCTGGCTGCTGATCATCTTGTTCACGGCGACTATCGCCGCGATCGGCCCGATCGTGTGGCTGGTGCTGCGCTGGGTCCAGCGCGCCGAAAAGGCCCAGCAGGCGCCTCCGAGCAAGCCCGCGCGCCCGTCCGCGCCGGACGACGACCCCGAGTTTCTCTTCCGCCTCGAACGCGACATCCAGCGCAAGCGCCGCGAGGAGGAACGCCGCGAGGAGGAGCAGCGCAAGCACGACAAGCGCGGCACCGACTCCGATGAGACGTCGGATGGAGAGGCCTCCTGAGGCAAGAACGTGACGTGAAGCGGGCGACCCTTGATCGGGTCGCCCGCTTCACTTGTTGCAGTATTGTCCGCCGCGCGCCCTCAGCGGCGCAGGTCGGCGGCAGAGTCTCCCGGCGTCATGTCGCGCGCCAGGGCGACGAGGTCGGCCGCGGGTTCCGCGTAGGAGGTGCCCACGAGCGTCGAGCCCGAGAAGATGAACGACGTGATCGAGGCCAGCGAGCAGTGGCGCGACTTGGGCGAGTGCGCCAAGGGCAGGCCGTCGACGAAACGCGTGAGCGTGACGATCGGGTTCTGGTGGGAGACGACCAGGGCTTCGCGTCCGCGCGCCTCGCGCAGGGCCGAGGACAGGGCCGCCCTCATGCGGGAGGCGACGTCACGGTAGGGCTCACCCCACGAGGGGCGCAGCGGGTTGCAGTAGTACTTGAAGTACTTGGGGTTGGCCAGCATCGCGCGATTCGAGTTGACGGGAAGGCCCTCGAAGACGTTATCCGACTCGATGAGGCGCGGATCGGTGGCAATACTCAGGCCGTAGGCGGCGGCCGTCGGCGCGGCCGTCAACTGGGCACGCAGGAGCGGCGAGGAAATGACGCGAGCGATGTCCGCACCCGATTCCTGAAGGTAGTCGGCCGCGCGAGCGGCCATCTGATGCCCCAGCTCCGTGAGCCCAAATCCGGGCAGCCGCCCGTAGAGAACACCGTTGGGGTTGTCCACTTCTCCGTGGCGCATGACGTGAATAATGGTGCGGTCCATAACGCCCAAGTATAGGGTCTACAGGCCTCGGCGCAGCTGGTCATCTACACCCTCACCTACCGGCGGCCGGCCCGACATACACGAGAGGCCCGACCAATGGTCGGGCCTCCGCTCGCTCACTTCTTGTTGCGACGCTGGTGACGCGTCTTGCGCAGGAGCTTGCGGTGCTTCTTCTTCGCCATGCGCTTGCGGCGCTTCTTGATGACGGAGCCCATGGGGTTCCTCCCTCGTAGTGTGGGCGGCAGAGGTACTACCGCTGGTTGATGATGGGTGCCCGGAGCGGGCACATCGTGCCTATACTACCCGCCAATGACGCGAGCCTGGCCACCGGAGTGATCCGACATACCGGCCTGGATCATCTGGGCGACCGCGGCCTCCGGGACTCGGAAGCTCTTTCCGACGCGAATCGCGGGCATTTCACCGCTGTGAATCAATCGGTACACAGTCATCTTAGAGACGCGCATGATGTCCGCCACTTCCGTGACGGTCATAAAGCGCGGCGCCGACTGCTGTTCCATTAATGACTCCCAGGATGCTCGCGAGGCGCGTTAAACCCGTTCGTTCACCGCTTACGTAGCCTCACGAAATATACTACTGCCCAACCGCATGGAAACTGCAACTTTATCCACTTTTGTTGCAGAGTCGTTAAGGAGAAATGATGAGACCGGCACGCAAGGGACGCAAGCCTCGGGTTGAGACCCCTCGGCTGCGCACCAATCCCGGCGCCACACGGTCCATGATGAGAGGACGAGCCACGGCCTCGTCCCGCGCCATTTCAGAGGAAACCCTCAGCCCCCAGCCCTCCCCCGTCGTCCGACAGGTCCCCGGCGGCCCCCGCGGCCCTCACCCCCAGGTGCCCACCTCGTACGGGCAGCGCGTGCGCGCGTGGCTGTCCCGGCAGGCCCGCTACTCCCCTGCCAGGCTGGCCCTCAGCACGTTCGCCCTCATCATCGGGGTTATCACCGTGCTGCTCATGTTGCCCATCGCTTCCGCCTCTGACGAGTCCGCTCCCTTCGTCGACGTGCTCTTTACCGCCGTATCAGCTGTATGCGTGACAGGTCTCACGACGGTCGACACAGCATCGTATTGGTCCCCCTTCGGGCAGGCTGTCATCGCGGCGGGCATCGTCGTCGGCGGCCTGGGCGTCATGACGCTGGCGTCGATCCTCGGCTTCGCGGTGTCCCGACACCTGGGACTCACCCAGCGCATGCTCGCCACGCAGGAAACCGGCACCGGCGCCATGGGCCAGATCTCCACGCTCCTCAAAGCCGTCATCGCTACGTCGCTGACCGTGCAAGCCCTCCTGGCCGCCATGTTCCTCCCGCGCTTCCTGTCGATGGGCATCGACCCCGTGCGCGCCGTGTGGGACGCCGTCTTCATGGCGATCTCCGTGTTCAACAACGCGGGCTTCGTGATTCTTCCCGGCGGCCTCGAACCGCACGTCACCGACTGGTGGATGCTGGTCCCCATCATCCTGGGCACGACGGTGGGGGCTATCGGCTTCCCCGTCATCATGGATGTTGCGAAGAATCTGCGCGCGCCACGCCGCTGGCGCCTGCACACGAAGCTGACGCTGTCCACCTACCTGATCCTTGCGTTCATCGGCGCACTCGCCCTGGCCCTCACCGAATGGCACAACCCGGCGACGCTGGGGTCCGTGGACACGCCCTCGAAGATCCTCAACGCGATGCTCGCGGGCGTGAACTCGCGCTCTTCGGGTCTTTCGGCGTTGAACGTGGGAGCGATGCACTCACAGACACACTTCGTGCAGGACATCCTCATGATGATCGGCGGCGGTTCGGCGTCCACGGCGGGCGGCGTGAAGGTCACAACCTTCGCGGTGCTGGTCCTCGCCGTCATCGCCGAGGCCCGGGGTGACCGCGATATCGAGACCTTCGGACGTCGTATCCCCACCTCGACGGTACGCCTGGCGGTTGCCGTGTCCCTGCTGGGCCTGGCGATGGTCGCTATCTCCGTGGTCCTGCTGTTGACCATGACGGATCACTCGCTGGACATCATCCTGTTCGAGACTGTCTCCGCGTTCGCCACCGTCGGCCTATCCACGGGCGTGACACCCAATCTGCCGGTGGCCGCGAAGTATGTGCTGATTGCGCTCATGTTTGCCGGTCGCACCGGTTCGATGACGGTGGCGGCCGCTTTGGCCCTGCGCGAGCGTTCCCGCGTCATCCGTATGCCCGAGGAGCAGCCCATTATCGGCTGATGCCGCCTGCCAAACGGGGTGTCCCACACTGTTAGACACCACCACGCCCCAGTTTTACCGTCTGCTAGGCTAACTCGGGTAGCAGTCAGGCTGTTCGAAGGAGATACGTCATGGTTGACCGACTCGAAGTGACAAGGCAACAGTGGGACAAGTGGATCAAGGCGCTCACGGAGGGGGAGGATAGCGTCGTTGCCCGACTCAACAGGGCCGCAGGCGCTATGTCGGACACTGCCGATGAGCAGACCGAGAGCAAGTGGGGCACCGAGGACGGGCCCTCGGCCTTTGGCTCCAGGTACCAGAAGTACCTCTCAGCAGAGGCGACGGCATTGAAACAGATGGCCGCCAACGCCGAGAAATTTGCACAACGGATTGAGGACGCCCTCAAGAAAATCACTGGTAATGACGACGAGTCGCGCGCCTCTCTTGACAAGGTGATCGATGATCTCAACACCGAGATTAGTACAATCGACTCGGTCTACGAATCCGAGAAGATGAAGCGCTTCCGCGCCAACCCACAACTGGAATTGTCCGAGGCCACCAAAGATGTAGGCCCCTACTAACCAACTCCTCGCAGCAAAGCAACCACGCGCAACGAAGCGGAAGGAACCTCCATGAAAAAACTGACTAGGGGTCGATTGGCCAGGTGGGCGGCGTGCGTGGCGGCGGCCGCGTGCTGTGCGGTTGGTGGTGTGAGCCCAGCCTATGGCGCGGGCGATTCTATCCCTGTTCCCAGAGTCACGCCCTCCCAGGTTCCCAGCTCACCGTTGTTGCCCGGACGCGAGATCTCTATCAGGGCAAAAGTGTCCCAGCATCGCGATGATTTCTCCGGAGAGGTAACCTACTTCACTAATCTCACCGTTACATTCTTGGCCGACGGACGCAGCGCCGATCTCACTGAGCAGGATTGTTCAGACCTGGTAGCTACCTTCTGGTCCGGCAGGAGCACCGACTACTACGTCAAGGCTGAGTACCTATCCAACTCGTGCACCATCACCGCTGACTACGCGCACGAGGCCCGCCACGCCTTCTACTCCCTGGACGAATCCGGCCACGTGCAAGTGCGTGCACCCCTGGTCTACCTCAACCAGATCGCTTCCTCCCTCGACAACGCCTCCATCACTGAACTCGAAGTCCGTTTCACTTCTATTGACAACGCACGTTGTAACGCCGCCCCCTCCCTTGAGCATCTGGACGATCTGATTTCCAGTGATCCGAATGCTCCATCCCATTTGTCGTACTGCCAGTGGAAAACCAAAGAAGGGGCGACGATCCCCACCACCGACGATCCCCTACTCGAAGGCGAGGTCGAACAGACCTTGTTCGACTACGAAAACGCAACGGTCGGCCCGTTCATTGACCTGCCCGCACCCATCAACCCCTTCACCATCACACCCACACAGGCCGACGAGCCCACCGCGGACACCAGCGCGGACGCCCCTTCCGAGTCAGCGTCTTCGCGCGGCCTGATCATCGCCGTGGGCGCGGGCGCCGCGCTGCTCCTCCTGGCCGCAGCCGCGGCCATCACCTGGGCACGGCGCCGAACAAGCTAACACACCAACAAGCGGGGGCCGCACCCATCAAGGGTGCGGCCCCCCGCCATCACTGAACCAACCACCACTCACCAGTCAGCATCAGCATCACGAGCAATCGGCTTGAGCTGATCAGCACTACCAGCAGCACCACCCATCATCTGAGCACCACGCTCCTCCAAGGCATCCACACGCACCACATCATACGCACGACGCCGCACCTGCCCCTTCTTCTCACGACGATCCCCAACACCGCCAGAACCCACCGGCGCCACACCACCACGACCAACCACACCAGCACCGGACGTGCCGCGACCCGCAGCGCTCACACCACCACGACCAGCAACACCACCAGAAGCACCACGTCCGCCAGCAGAACCAGCGCCGCCAGAACCCACCGGCGCCACACCACCACGACCAACCGCACCAACACCGGACGTACCACGGCCAGCAACACCACCAGTCGCGCCGCGGCCACCAACAGTACCACCGCCGCCGCGGCCGACAACGCCACCAGCAGACCCAGCTACGCCCCCACCAGGAAGCGCAGACGGACGCAACACACCACCAGCAGGAGCAACAGCACGCAACGCAGAACCAGACGCCCCCGAAGCAAGCCCACCAATCCCAGCGAAACCACCACCATAAGACAACGCCGCACCAGCAGCACCAGCAGCAGAACCAGCCACCAACACACCACCAGCAATACGCGCACCACCACCCGCAGCAGAAGGAACAGCACGCCACGCCGGATCATTCACATTCAACACATCAGCAGGCATATGCCCACCCACAGGACCATTCGGCGTCATCCGCTGATTCACCGGCGTCGTCGTCAAATCATAACGAACCAAATCAGCCGGATCACTAATCGGATTCGACACACTCCCAAGCTCCCCAGCGGGAGGATACGTCCACCCCGATGCCCCAGAACCAGCAACAGTTTCCGCGCCAACAGTGGGAACCAGGCCACCGCCCACCCCTCGACGACGGCCGTACCCCCCGCCCCCACTCTGGGGCCCGGGCTCAGGCTCAGGCTCAGGCGCAGGCCGCCACGCCTCAGGCACGAAATCATCCATCGGCTTGTAAATCGAATTTCTTTCCGCGTTCGCGTCGGCATTGAGCTGAGTCAAGATCTTGTCAGCTTCGGCCTCTCGCTCCTCATTACGCTGCGCCTCAAGGGCCGCAATATACGCCCGCCCCGTCACCTCCACGGCGCCTGCCTTCGCAGCCACATTCGGATCCGCAATTGTCACCGTCTCATCAGAATGACGAAGATACTCGAGCTCGGGCTCAATCAATACGGGGCTCAAGTTTCTCGACTCAACCACCTTTTTCGACATCTGTTCACGCACCACCAGATTATGGCTCTTTGTGGTGCTCATCTTCTGCATGTGCGTATTAACGTCATTGATGTAGGAAGACAACCATCCGTTCGCACCCTCCTTGGTCTGTGACAGGCCAACACTCTCGTCAGAGATGAACTCTGTCGAGGTTTGATGCGCTGTACCAACTTCCTCGTGAGCATCCCCGACGCGCGTATCCTCATCCCGGTCTTCGGCCCCCAAGGGCTGACGCGACATATCCATCAGGTTCTTCAGGCGCTCATACTTCGGCGATTCAACCACGACAGACCCCCTCACACTGGGCAGTAACACGCGCCAACCACTGACTGTAGGAAACAGCATGAGTCATGACGCCTCATTCCTTTCATTTCAGGGGAGCCACGGGCACCTGAGGGCGCCCGTGGCTGTTCGTCAGCTACTTGTGCATGAGCGGCAACGACCGCTACGTCAAGCCGCGTTGTGCACGACACTCGCGCGTTGTTCCGCGCTCCTTACCGACAAAGATACCCTCTTAGTATCGCCAATCTAAACGGGGAGCGGATGGAAAGTCCACAGTATGAGCGGGCAACCGCAACAAACACGGCTGCTGCTCGACTCCGCAGCATGACAGGGGATCATACACCAACCTTGACACCTGTCATACCACCTACATTCTTCGAACACGCTGCTCGGGCGGTCGGGCCCTGCCCGCCGCACCATTCGCGCTCGGGGGACGGGAGGGGAAGAATGGAGGCATGGCAGAAGAACGTGACTCCAAGGAACTCCAGTCAGGCACACTGGTCATTGGTCTGGGCCGTTTCGGGTCCGCCGTTGCGGTGACGCAAGACCAGCTGGGCTACGAGATCCTGGCCGTCGAAAAGAACCCCGCACGCGTGCAAGCCTTCGCGGGCCGCTTCCCCCTGGTCGAGGCCGACGCCACGTCCAAGGATGCGCTGGAGCAACTGGGGGCGCGCGAGTTCCGTAGCGCCGTCGTCGGCGTGGGCTCTTCCCTGGAGGCCGCCGTGTTGATCACCGCGAACCTGGTGGATATGGGCATTTCCTCCATTTGGGTCAAGGCGACGTCCTCCCAGCACGGGCGCATCCTGCGACGCGTGGGTGCCCATCACGTGGTCTACCCTGACCTGGATGCGGGCAAGCGCACGGCGCACCTGGTGGGCGGCCGCATGGTCGACTACATCGAGATGGAGAAGGACGGCTTTTCCATCATGAAACTGCGCCCGCCCACGGAGGTGCACGGCTTTTCGCTGGAGGAGCTTGACCTGCGCGGCCGCTACGGCGTCAACGTCCTGGCGATTCGCCACCCCAAGCAGCGTTTCGAGTACGCGAATTCGTCGACGCGCATCAACTCCGACGACGAGATCATCGTTTCGGTCGACTCTCGCCTGCTCGAGTACTTCGCGAACCGCCCGTAGTTGCGCTGAGGCGAGCACCCCCGCACGTAGCCGTGTGCGGGGATGCTCGCGCCGTTCTGGAACGAGGCCGGGGCCAGGCCGAGCGAAAGCACCCAGCCCCAGTT
>ERZ1699249.128-NODE-128-length-10379-cov-1.758194_pt1 | contig 10379 bp, 9 predicted proteins | sample MGYA00581527_ERZ1699249 | MGnify/ENA primary metagenome ERZ1699249 (study PRJEB42319, sample SAMD00040308) | human oral metagenome | material: saliva | host: Homo sapiens | study: EMG produced TPA metagenomics assembly of PRJDB4115 data set (Metgenomic analysis of... | reverse complement strand
CGGCCCAACAGCGCGCCATCGATACGATGTGGCCGCAATTTGGTGTGGACTTCCAAGAAGCTCCTTTGGATTTGAACCGTGCTTTTGGACGGAATAATCCTAAAGTTTTGGAAATCGGTTTCGGTATGGGCGTCGCGACAGTGGAAATCGCCAAACGTCTGCCCGATACCGACTTTTTAGCGATTGATGTTCACGGCCCGGGCGTCGGCAATATTTTGAAGCTGATTGAGGAAGAACACATTTCCAATATCCGCGTGATGCGTCATGATGCAGTGGAAGTAGTAGAAAAGATGCTGGAAGACGGTTCTTTAGACGGCATTCATATTTTCTTCCCTGACCCTTGGCACAAAAAACGCCATAACAAACGCCGCTTGGTACAAGTGCCGTTTGTTGAAAAGCTGCTGCCCAAACTCAAAAGCGGCGGCTATGTCCATATGGCGACCGACTGGGAAGAATACGCCGTGCAAATGCTGGAAGTTTTGAGCAGTTTCGACGCTTTGCAAAACACGGCTGCCGATTACGCCCCTACGCCCGATTATCGTCCTGAAACCAAATTTGAAGCCCGAGGAAAACGATTGGGGCATGGCGTTTGGGACTTGGTGTTCCGTAAGAAATAAAGCCAAACATAAAACACAAGGCCGTCTGAAAAATTTCAGACGGCCTTTTATCTTACTGATTAAGCCAAGAAAAGTTTATAAGCCGGATTATCGGTTTCTTCTTTATAAACATAACCCAAGCTCTCCAAGAAGTCGGTAAATGTTTCATTGTCGCTTTCAGGTACATCGATACCGACCAAAATACGGCCGTAGTCCGCACCATGATTGCGATAATGGAACAAAGTGATATTCCATTCGGCGCGCATATGGTTCAAGAAGCGGGACAATGCGCCGGGACGCTCTGGGAATTCAAAGCTGACCAAGCGTTCGCTGGAAACTTTTTCCGTACGTCCGCCAACCATGTAACGGATATGGATTTTGGCGATTTCATCATTGGTCAGGTCAACATTCGGCAAACCAGCGTCAGCCAGTTGTTTACTGATGACGGCCAAGTCTTGCGCACCGGCAGTTTGCAGACCGACAAAGATATGAGCATTGTTGTCGTTGCCGTAGCGATAGTTGAACTCAGTAATATTCCGACTACCCAATACATTGATAAACTTAAGGAAGCTACCTTTTTCTTCAGGAATGGTAACGGCAAAAATACCTTCGTTGCCCTCACCCAACTCACTGCGTTCAGAAACATGGCGCAGGCGGTGGAAGTTCATATTGGCACCACTGGTGACCGCAACCAAATTTTGACCTTGGATATTGTTTTTCGCAACATAAGCCTTCAGGCCGGCAAGGGCCAATGCGCCCGCAGGCTCGGTAATACTGCGCGTATCGTCAAAAATATCTTTAATCGCGCCGCACAACATATCCGTATTGACCGTAATAATTTCGTCCAACAGCTCTTTACACAGGCGGAAGGTTTCCTCACCCACCACTTTAACCGCCGTGCCGTCTGAAAACAGGCCGACATCTTTCAAATGTACGATTTCCCCAGCCTCTACCGATTGCTTCATACAGCAAGAATCATCTGTTTGCACGCCAATGACTTTAATTTCAGGGCAAACCTGTTTGATGAATGCCGCTACGCCTGCTGCCAAACCGCCGCCGCCAATCGGGACAAAAATCGCATTGATATTGCGGTGTTGACGGAGGATTTCCATGCCGATGGTTCCCTGACCGGCAATTACATCAGGATCATCAAAAGGCGCGATATAAGTCAGTTTTTCCTTTTCTGCCAACTCCATCGCATAATCATAGGCGTCGTTGTAAGAAATGCCTTTCAATACCACTTCACCGCCACGGCTCTTGACCGCGTCAATTTTAATTTTAGGCGTTGTTTCCGGCATTACGATGACGGCGCGGCAACCCAAATATTGCGCCGATAAAGCCACACCCTGTGCATGGTTGCCCGCGCTGGCAGCGATCACGCCGCAATCCAAGGCTTCTTTCGGCAGCTTCGCCATTTTGTTGTACGCGCCGCGAATTTTGAACGAAAACACCGGCTGCAAATCTTCACGTTTGAGCAAAACCTGATTGTTCAGACGGCCTGACAGACTGCGCGCCAAATCCAAAGGCGTTTCTACGGCTACATCATAAACGGAAGCGGTCAAAATACGGGTTAGATAATCAGAAAGAGGAAGGGAATGGTTCATGGTATTTTAGTGTTCGGAAATAAATTGCAATTCGGTCAAATCGACCGGAGGAAAAAGTTAAAACCATACCCCTGAGGCCGTCTGAAGGCAAGAAAAATCTTAGCAAAGCCTAAATGAGACGGTATAATGTCCGCTTAATATCTATTTAATATGCCAAACTGTTTACCTCATAACAGTGTCCACTCATATTCGAATCCACAAATAATGATGAAAAAAACGCTACTTAGCTTAATTTTTGCTGCCCTCCTGAATACTCATGCCCTTGCTGCCGACCTGGTTGCATCCACACCTGCCGTACAAAGCGAGGCTCAAACGCAGCCGCTGCTGCACAGCATCAACAGCCCGACAACGCCGCCGGAAATTGCGGCGACTGCCTATATTGTTACCGACCTGCACAGCAAGCAAACCTTGGCATCCAACAATGCCGACACGCCTATCGAGCCTGCCGCATTGACGCAAATGATGACCGCCTACCTTGCCTTTAAAGCACTGGAAAATGGTACGCTTGAGGCAGGCCAAATGCTGACTGTTTCCAATGCTGCATGGAAAGTCGAAGGTTCTCGCATGTTCCTCGACCCAAAAGTTCCTGTCAGCGTCAGTTCCTTGATTAAGGGTACAACCATCCAATCGGCCAACGATGCCGCCATTACCCTTGCCGAAGCCATTGGCAACGGCTCTATCGACGAATTCGTCAAACAAATGAACGAAGAAGCCAAACGCTTGGGCATGAAGCACACCCACTTCAACAACCCGACCGGTATTTCTTCTAACGGCCATGTTTCAACTGTTGGCGACCTTGCCATCTTGGCCGCCGCACTCATTAATGACTATCCGAAATATTATCCTTTATTTGCAAATAAATCTTTCAAATACAATAATATCGAGCAGCCCAACCGCAATCTTCTGCTCTATCGCGACAGCAGTATCGACGGTTTGAAAACCGGCTATTCTGAAGGCGCAGGCTACCATCTCGCCGCTTCCAGCAAACGCAACAACCGCCGCATTGTTTCCATCCTTGCCGGTGCCGAATCTACCGAAGCGCGCGCCAGCGAAAGCAGCAAACTGCTCAACTGGTCATTGCAGGCATTTGATACGCCTAAACTTTACAACGGCGGAGAAGTAATTTCCCAAGTCAAAGTTTACAAAGGCAGCACCAAAGCCGTAGATATCGGTTTCTTGGACGATGTTTACATTACCATTCCCCACGATACCGGCAAAAACGTCAAACCAATCTTAGAAACGCTTCAGCCCGTCCTCGCTCCGATTGAAAAAGGCCAAGTATTGGGTAAGCTGAAAGTCATGAAAGACGGTAAAATCATTGCCGAAAAAGACGTCGTCGCCCTGACCGGCGTGGAAGAAGGCAGCTGGTTGCGCCGTATGTGGGACGCGATTGTGTTGTGGTTTAAAGGTTTATTCAGTTAATCCTCTTTCTATCAAAACATAAATAAAGGCCGTCTGAAATATTTCAAACGGCCTTTTGTATATCTATTTTATGGCTTTAATAAAAATTCCTAACAAAAAATTTATCCATTTTAATCTTAGCAGTTTCAGTGATTGCCAATATGAAACGCTTCAAAAAATGCCGTCTGAAAACACAACGGTTTTCAGACGGCATTTCAATACCTTAATAGCTTATCAGTATGGGCTTAAACTAAGCCTTTTTTCTCCAGATAGCTTTCGTAATCGCCCAAGTAGTGTTCATATCCGCCTTTACCATCCAATTCGATGATTTGGGTAGCCAATGAAGATACAAACTGACGGTCATGTGATACGAAAATCAGTGTACCGTTGTATTTTTCCAGCGCCATGTTCAAGGATTCGATGCTTTCCATGTCCATGTGGTTGGTCGGTTCATCCATGACCAAGACATTGGGTTTCAACAGCAACAGTTTGCCGTAAAGCATACGGCCTTTTTCGCCACCTGAGAGAACCTTCACTTTTTTCACGACATCGTTGCTGCCGAAGAGCAAGCGGCCCAAAGTGCCGCGGATGACTTGTTCGTCATCCCCTTCCTGACCCCATTGGCGCATCCATTCGCTCAGGTCCATATCGACGTCGAAGTCGTTTTCATGGTCTTGCGGGTAGTAGCCGACACTGGCTTTTTCCGCCCATTTGATGGTACCTTCGTCCGGCAGCAGGCCGTCTGAATATTCAGGGTTGTACGCGCCTGCCAAGAGTTTCAGCAAGGTAGATTTACCCGCGCCGTTCGGGCCGATGATGGCGAGGCGCTGGCCTGCTTCAAGGATGAAGTTCAGGTTTTTAAACAACTGGGTTTCAAAACGTTTGGCCAGTTTTTCAACTTCCACAGCCTGACGGTGCAACTTGGCTTTTTCATCAGCTTCAAAACGGATATATGGGTTTTGACGGGTAGAAGGTTTGACTTCGACCATCTCCGATTTGATTTTGTCTGCCTGTTTCAGACGGCTGGTTGCCTGACGGGCTTTGGATTTGTTGGCGGAGAAGCGGGCGACGAACTCTTGCAGCTCTTGCAGTTTCTCTTTTGCCTTGGCGTTGTCCTTCAGGGCGCGCTCACGCGATTGGGCGGAAGCGAGCATATAGTCGTCGTAGTTGCCCGGATAGATGGTGATGGTGTTGTAGTCCAAATCCGCCATGTGTGTGCAGACTTCGTTCAAAAAGTGACGGTCGTGCGAGATGATGATCATGGTGGAGTCGTATTGGTTCAACACGCCTTCTAGCCAGCGGATGGTATTAATGTCCAAGTTATTAGTCGGTTCGTCCAAAAGCAATACATCAGGTTTGGAGAACAGGGCTTGCCCCAGCAATACGCGCAGCTTGAAGCCAGGGGCGACTTCCGCCATGGTCGCATTGTGCAAATCTTCGGAAATGCCCACGCCGCTCAACAGTTCGGCGGCGCGCGCTTCGGCGGTGTAGCCGTCGTATTCGGCGAACTTGGCTTCCAGCTCGGCCGCTTTCATGTAGTCGTCTTCGGTGGCTTCGGGGTTGGCGTAAATCGCGTCGCGTTCGGTCATCGCCGCCCACATTTCGGTGTGACCCATCATCACCACGTCCAGCACGCGCATGTCTTCGTAGGCAAACTGGTCTTGGCGCAATTTACCCAAACGCACGCCGTTTTCAATCGCGACTTCGCCGGCAGTCTGTTCCAAATCGCCGCCGAGGATTTTCATGAAGGTGGATTTGCCCGAACCGTTGGCGCCGATCAAGCCGTAGCGGTTGCCTTCGCCGAATTTGACGGATACGTTTTCAAACAGCGGCTTCGCGCCGAACTGCATGGTAATGCCGTTGGTAGAAATCATTATTCGTAAAACCTTTATAAATAGAATGTTATAATCGGACGCGATTGTAGCATATTTTTGCAAAGACCTCAGGATTGAGGCCATGGCAAATGCGCCCAATTTCAATGCAAGATAAAAACAGACAACGCTTCACGCAAAAATGCGTTGTAGGCAGCATTTCAGGCCGTCTGAAACGGAGAAACGATATGGAAACGCACAAAATCTATTATGCCGTGATTATTTTGGTATGTGCCGCTTCCATGCTACTCAGCCCGTTTTTCTATATCCGCCGCACGCGCTCTGGCACTGAATTGCGGCGCGCGCCCAGACAGTGGAAACCCATCCTCTTCGCCAACATCATCATGATTGCGGCTTTGCTTGTTTGGTGGAAATGGTTTTAAGGAAAAATAAAAATGAACAAAATTTGGATCAGCACATTACTGCTCACTTTGACAACCGTGGTTTCCGCCGCGCCCATTTTTGAATGTACCGATTCCGCAGGCCGCAAAGTCTATACCCAAGCCGGCGGCAAAAACTGCAAAGCCAGCAATATCGGCAAACCTTCCGTATATACTTCTGCGCCTGTTTCAACACCGGCAACGCTGATTTCCCCAAGCAAAACCGAGCAAGCAGAAGAAGCTGTCGCCCCAGTCAATCCGGCTGATGTCGGTGCGGCCAAGCGTGCTTTAGATACCGCCAAGAAAAATTTGGAAGAAGGCAAAAAAGTGCGTTATGGCAATGAACGCAACTATGCCCGCTATCTCGAACGGATCAATGGTTTGGAAAAAGCCGTCCGCTCGACTCAGGAGAACTATGATGCGGCGCAACACCAGCCTGCATCTCAAGACCCTGTTGCCTATTGATAACTTACCACACCAGCAAGGCCGTCTGAAATTTGATGTTCAGACGGCCTTTTCATCTTTTCAATATAACAAAATCGTCTTTATACCAAACAAAGCATTCTTTCCAGTTTTCAGACGGCCTTGTTAAAGTAAGCGTGTATTAAATTCTGACGGTTGCCATTATGTTGTTACTCAAAACGCCTTCTGTATTGCCGGGTTTTAAGCTCAGCCTAGGCTTGACGGTTTTGTGCTTGTCGCTTTTGGTGGTTTTGCCGTTTGCGATGATGGCGGCCAAAGCGGCGGAAATCGGCTGGAGCGGATTTTGGAACACGATTACCGAACCCAATGTCTTGGCGGCCGTCTGGCTGAGTTTGCGGATGTCGTTTTATGCGATGTTGACCAATATCGTATTCGGCACGTTGGTCGCCTGGGTATTGGTGCGCTACGAATTTCCGGGCAAAGGATTGGTAAACGCTTTGGTCGATTTGCCGTTTGCGCTACCAACGGCGGTAACAGGCATTGCGTTGGCAACCCTGTATGCGCCCAATGGCTGGATAGGCCGTTTTTTCGAGCCTTTAGGCATCAAAATCGCCTTTACGCCCATCGGCATTTGGATTGCGCTGATTGTCGTCAGCCTGCCCTTTATCGTCCGCGCCGTGCAGCCGGTATTGGAAGAATTGTCGGGCGAATATGAAGAAGCGGCGGCAACTTTGGGCGCAAGCCGTTGGACTACGTTCCGCCGCGTCCTTTTGCCTGAAATCACACCGGCCCTGTTGACCGGCGCAGGCATGATGTTTGCCCGATCTACCGGCGAATACGGCTCGGTCATTTTTATCGCGGGCAATATTCCGATGGTGTCTGAAATCCTGCCCTTGATTATTACCGGCAAACTGGAGCAATACGATGCTCGGGGTGCGTCTGCCGTTGCTCTGTTTATGCTGATGATTTCGTTTGTCATCCTGCTGATTTTAAACATCATGCAATGGACTTTGAGCCGCCGCGCCGGAGCGAGGGTTTAACAAACAACAGGCCGTCTGAAACATCAAGCAAACATTTTTCAGACGGCCTAAACGGATACAAGAATAAATAGAGACTTCACTAACATGAAAACCCATTCCACCAATCCAAACCTGAGTGAACCGCGTTGGCTGCGCGTATTGCTGACCGCTACCGCCTTGGGCTTTCTGCTGCTGATGCTGGTCGTGCCGTTGGTTGCCGTATTCTATGAGGCCTTAAAAGGCGGTTGGGATTTGTACCTGCAATCCTTGACCGATCCCGAGGCATGGTCTGCCATCAAATTAACGCTGATTACCGCGCTGATTGTCGTCCCTGTCAATGCCGTATTGGGCGTAGCGATGGCGTGGCTGCTGACCCGCTTTGACTTCCGCGGCAAGCAGTTGCTGACTACCCTGCTCGATTTGCCGTTTTCCGTATCGCCCGTGGTGGCCGGTTTGATGTTCGTCTTATTGTTCGGCGCGCACACGGCATTGGGCAGCTGGCTGGAAGCGCAAGGCATACAGATTATCTTCGCCATCCCCGGCATTATTCTGGCGACGCTGTTCGTTACCTTCCCCTTTGTCGCGCGCGAAATCATTCCTTTAATGCAGGCGCAGGGCGACAGCGAAGAACAGGCAGCTCTGATACTCGGTGCAAGCGGCTGGCAGATGTTTTGGCGCGTTACCCTGCCCAACATCAAATGGGCGCTGCTCTACGGCATCATTCTTACCAACGCCCGCGCGATGGGCGAGTTCGGCGCGGTCAGCGTAGTATCGGGACACATACGCGGCGAAACCAACACCATCCCGCTTTTGGTCGAAATCTTCTACAACGAATACAACTTCACCGGCGCATTCGCCCTCTCCGGCGTATTGGCACTTTTAGCCTTGGCCACCTTGCTGGTGCAAAACATCATCACAAAATTACAAGATAAAAAACTCGCCGCCGCCGAAAGGAACGCAGCATGAGCATTACTATTCAAAACTTAAACAAACACTTCGGAGCGTTCCACGCGCTGAAAAACATCAACCTCAACGTCCCCACCGGCAAACTCGTTTCCCTGCTCGGCCCATCCGGCTGCGGTAAAACCACGCTTCTGCGCATTATCGCCGGACTGGAAAACACCGACGGCGGCCAAATTCTCTTTGACGGGCAAGACGTAACCGCCAAGCATGTGCGCGAGCGCAAAGTCGGCTTCGTATTCCAACACTACGCCCTTTTCCGCCACATGAACGTGTTTGACAACGTCGCTTTCGGTTTGACCGTATTGCCCAAGTCCGAACGCCCGTCCAAAGAACAAATCCGCGCCAAAGTCGAAGAACTGCTAAAACTCGTGCAGCTCTCCCACCTCGCCAAATCCTATCCGCACCAACTCTCCGGCGGCCAACGCCAGCGCATCGCCCTTGCCCGTGCGCTTGCGGTCGAACCGAAACTCCTGCTTTTGGACGAGCCCTTCGGCGCGCTGGATGCCAAAGTACGCAAAGAATTACGCACCTGGTTGCGCGATATTCATCACAACTTGGGCGTAACCAGCATTCTGGTGACTCACGACCAAGAAGAAGCCCTCGAAGTTTCTGACGAAATTGTCGTCATGAACCACGGCAAAATCGAACAAACCGGCAGCGCCGAAGCCATTTACCGCAAACCAGAAAACGCCTTCGTTACCGAGTTCTTAGGCGAAACTGACGCTTTTGAAGGTCGTATCGAAAAAGGCATCTGGCATTACAACGGCTTCGCATGGAAATTGGACGCGCACTACAAATGGCAGGAGCAAACTGCTATCGGCTATATTCGTCCTCACGAATGGCAACTTGCAGCGGAACACGAAACCCCGATGATCCGTGCCAAAATCGAAAAAATCCACGCCGTCGGCGCATTGACGCATATTTTGGTCAAACACGACAAACAGGACGTACACATCACGCTGGCAGGCAGCGATGCCGCGCGTTACCAAATCGCCGAAGGCAAAGAATTGAAGCTGATTCCGAAACAGGTTTATGTCTTTTCTCAAAACGAACTGATTGAATATTCGATTTGAAACTAAATCATAAGGCCGTCTGAAAATCTGTTTTCAGACGGCCTATCATCTTATTTAAACCTGCCAATCAATCGGCTCTAAACCATGTGCCTGCAAATAAGCGTTTGCCTGCGAAAAATGTTTGCAGCCGAAAAAGCCGCGATATGCCGATAAAGGCGAAGGATGCGGCGCAGTCAGCACCAAATGACGGTTGCGGTCGATAAACGCGCCTTTCTTCTGCGCATGGCTGCCCCACAACATAAAGACCAAATGCTCGCGTTCCTTATCCAATTGTCGGATAACTTCATCAGTAAACGCCTCCCAGCCAAAGGTCGCATGAGAATGCGCCGAACCGGCACGGACAGTCAATACTGTGTTCAACAGCAACACGCCCTGTTCCGCCCAATGCTGCAAATAGCCGTGTTGGGGAATCTGAAAGCCCTCAATATCCGTCGCCAGCTCTTTATAAATATTGACCAGTGACGGCGGCACCGCAATTTCAGGTTGCACGGAAAACGCCAAACCATGCGCCTGCCCCGCGCCGTGATACGGGTCTTGCCCCAAAATCACTACTTTTACATTTCCAAATTCAGTCGTCCGAAAGGCATTGAATACATCGCGTTCAGGTGGATAAACGGTTATCCCCGCCTGCCTTTCATGGCGTACCTTCTCCAAAATCGTTTGAAAATACGCCTTTTCTTTTTCTGCACCAATTGCCTCGTGCCAAGTCTGCATTATTTGCCGCTCCGTATTTGAATGGACTTAATTATAACTGAAATAAATTTCAGCCTTAGCCTTTTCATTTTAAGCCATTGCCATTATGATAAGGATTATCAAAAGATTATTAAAAGGATATGCCGCATGACGATATGGTTTGTTGCCGCCGCCGTTGTTCTGATTGTCGAATTATTTATCGGAACGGTTTATCTTTTGGTAGTCAGCGTAGCGCTGGTCGCCGCCGGAATCATGTACGGATTAAGCGGACACTTCTCTGCCGCCGTTTTGACCGCGGCCATCATCAGCGCACTCGGTATCTGGATGGTACACGGCCGTCTGAAAAACCAGTTGGC
>ERZ1699249.125-NODE-125-length-10424-cov-2.187627_pt1 | contig 10424 bp, 9 predicted proteins | sample MGYA00581527_ERZ1699249 | MGnify/ENA primary metagenome ERZ1699249 (study PRJEB42319, sample SAMD00040308) | human oral metagenome | material: saliva | host: Homo sapiens | study: EMG produced TPA metagenomics assembly of PRJDB4115 data set (Metgenomic analysis of... | reverse complement strand
GAGGATAAGGGGCCGCGCTTCGGGCAGGCTTCGTACGTTGAAAAATTGAGTAGCAGAAGTCGGGGAAGCCCGGAAAAATCTGCATGGAGAAAAATGTTGGGCAACGCCCACGCTAGAAAAAGAGAAATAAGACATGAGCCTGAAAAACCGCCATTTTCTAAAACTTTTGGATTTTACGCCGGAAGAAATTACCACCTATCTCGACCTTGCCGCCGAATTGAAAGCTGCTAAAAAAGCAGGGCGCGAAGTGCAGCGGATGAAGGGAAAAAACATTGCCCTGATTTTCGAGAAAACATCAACCCGCACCCGTTGCGCGTTTGAAGTGGCCGCACGCGACCAAGGCGCAGGGGTAACTTATCTGGAGCCGTCTGCCAGCCAAATCGGGCATAAGGAAAGCATTAAGGATACGGCGCGTGTTTTAGGACGGATGTTTGACGGTATCGAGTATCGCGGTTTTGGACAGGATGTAGTGGAAGAGCTGGCCAAATATGCAGGCGTGCCTGTGTTCAATGGTTTGACCAACGAGTTTCACCCGACCCAAATGCTCGCCGATGCGCTGACGATGCGCGAACATAGCGACAAGCCTTTGAACCAGATTGCGTTTGCCTATGTCGGCGATGCGCGTTACAACATGGCCAATTCGTTGCTGGTGTTGGCTGCGAAACTGGGCATGGATGTGCGTATCGGTGCGCCGAAAAGTTTGTGGCCGTCTGAAAACATTATCGAGACGGTACATGCTGTTGCCAAAGAAACTGGTGGACGGATTCTGTTGACGGAGAATGTGAAAGAAGCCGTGAAAGGCGTGGATTTTATCCATACCGATGTGTGGGTCAGCATGGGTGAGCCTAAAGAGGCTTGGCAGGAACGCATTGATTTGCTGAAAGATTACCGTGTTACGCCTGAGCTGATGGCGGCGGCGGAAAATCCGCAAGTCAAGTTTATGCATTGCCTGCCTGCTTTCCATAATCGCGAAACCAAAGTCGGCGAATGGATTTATGAGACATTCGGCCTGAATGGTGTGGAAGTAACGGAAGAAGTTTTTGAAAGCGAAGCCAGCATTGTGTTTGATCAGGCAGAAAACCGGATGCACACGATTAAAGCGGTGATGGTAGCGGCATTGGGCGATTGATTGTTACGCTCAACATTGCTTACTGCTTCATTTAATAGAGATTAAATAAAGGCCGTCTGAAAGAAAGACTTTCAGACGGCCTTGTCGTTTGATTGGGGTTTATTGCCAAATCAGGACTTTGGGTTCGGGCGTTACTTGATAGCCTTCTTGACGCAATAGTTCGATTAAGCCTTTTTCGCTGGGTAAATGGGCAATGCCGACGGCAAAGAGGGTGCTTTGTTTGGCGGATTGCTTGCGGATTTCAGGCAGCCATGCCAAGTTACGTCGGATCAGGAGGTCGTTTTTCAGCCAATTGGACATGGCTTTGGCGTATTTGGTATCAACAAGTTTGAGGGTGCGTTGTTCGGTTTCTTCCAAAAGTGGGATGAGTTCTTCAAAGCGGCCGTCTGAATAGGCTTGATGGAGTTTTTTGACATCTTCGGTTTCTTCTTTATTGGTTTTAATACTGGCTTTCAGAAAGTTGAGCATGGTTTCTTCAGGCTGGGCTTTGAAGATCGCGGTAACATCGTCTAAGCTTTCCAATGAACCACGCGGTTTATTGATACCGACTGCCGCGTTGGTCAGCAACATATCTGCACCGGTTTCTGAGCTATACCCTTTGGGAAATGTACTGCCGGCAAAAATGAATGCTGCCCACGGATGGAGTTTGTCGGCCATTTGGGCGATGGGCCGGCTTTCTTCATTTTGTGAATAGATTTCTTGTAAAAGACGGAAATCTGTTTTGCCAAGCTTGCGACTGAGTGGTTCGGTACTCATGACTTCTTTGAAGTATTTTTGATACATTTTTTTCGTTTCCGGACTGCTGTCCGGCAATGGGTCAACTTCTGTGGTCAATTGGTCGGTGGATTGCAATAGTTTGACTGCATCGGAAGACAAGGTTTGATGGGTTCGTCCCATGTGGATGGTGCCGAGCAGATAGGAATCGGGTTGGCCTTCTTTGCTGATTTTCCAAACATTGCTGGTCAGTTTAGGCTGCTGCCAGTTAAGTTCGACAGGTTTGTTGTCGGATGAAGTTGCGGCGGGTTTGCAGGCACCTAAGGCAAGGGCGGTTAATGGCACAAGCAGGCAGGCAAGCAGTTTTTTCATGTTTTTCCTTATTGTGGTGTGCGGTAGGTAGGGGTAATTTTAGAAATCGAGCAGGTTTTGAACTGGATGTTCGCCCGTTTCGGGTTTTTCCATTTTGCGGTTGCGGATTTTGGCCTTTCTGAGGGACAGAAGGTGCATGACTTGATGCTTTTGGCTGTCGGTCATCTGGAGCCAGTACAAGCGCTCTTCTCGGCTGCGCAGACAGCCTTTGCAATAGCCTTTGGCATTGGCTTCGCAAACGCCGATGCAGGGGCTGGGGATGGGGAAAAAATCGGGTTGTTCCATATTTTAAAAGCATTTGAGATAAGGGACCGGACAAAGCAAAATTGCAGACTGCTTTCGCTTTCGTCTAAACACGACAAGTGTATCCGGTAGGATTCCTACCAATATCCAATTGAGTTGATCATTTTAAACCCAATTACTGCCATGGTATCGTATCGATTCAAATAGGAGGAGCAAAGTGTACAGTAAGGTCTCCAAGAACAATTACGGTATGTTTGGCAGAATCATGTTTTAATACAAATCTGGAGTTCCTCTATATTTTGATTTTCAGACGACCTTATGCCCAGCTCCAACTATTTGCACTTTATGACTTAATCAGTTTACGCAAAGACTGATTGTTGTATTTGATATCGGCAATCATTCGGTCGTATTGGTGCATTCTACGGAGTGAGCGGGTAATCAGATAGACCGAGAAAATAATCAAACTGATGTTCATCAGACTGACCAGTGCGAGCAAAGGCCAAACATCGACGGCCTCGTACCATTTCGATGTCGCAATCAGCGCACTGAAAATAGACAAAGGGAGTGCGAAAACGGCAATGCCCGTACGCATGATAGCAAGTGCCGTGCGTTTTTCAGCAAGGAGAAGCTGCACTTGATTGATGCTGAGGATATCGTTTTGCTGCTCGGTAATCATAGGATACGCGCCTATACAAATTAACTTTGAATCCTGACAAAGCGGGAAATATGGTTTTATGTTACCCGAAAGCATTGAAAATAAAAACAAAGGTCGTCTGAAAATTTTCGGACGACCTTTTCTATTCCTATTTATACAGTTTGCGAGTATTTGGCTTTGGTTTCTTTATGGCGCAGATGGTAGTCGAACACCATGGCGATGTTGCGGATCAGGAAACGGCCCTTCGGCGTAACAGTCAGGCTGTGCGGTTTGAGACGGACCAGTCCGAGGGTTTCCAGTTGCTTCATATCTTCCAGTTCGGCTGCAAAATAGCGGCTAAACGGAATGCCGAACACGCTTTCATAAATTTGATAATCAAGCGAGAAGCGGCACATCAAATCTTGAATGATGTTGCGGCGCAGGATGTCGTCTTGATTGAGCTGGTAGCCGCGCATAATCGGCAGATGTCCGGCATCGAGTGCGGCGTAATAGGCATCGATATCGCGCTCGTTTTGGGAGTAGGTGCTGCCGATTTTGCCGATAGAGGACACGCCGATCGCTACCAAATCGCAGTCGGCATAGGTTGAATAGCCTTGGAAGTTGCGTTGCAGGAAGCCTTCTTTGAGGGCGATGGAGAGTTCGTCGTCAGGTTTGGCAAAGTGGTCCATACCGATGAAAACATAGCCGCGCTCGGTCAGGGTTTGAACGCAATATTGCAACATATCGAGTTTTTCTTCGCTGCCAGGGACAACATTGGTGTCGATACGGCGTTGCGGTTTGAAGATATGCGGCAGGTGGGCGTAGTGGTAGAGGGCAAGACGGTCGGGATCGAGGGACAAGACCGTGTCGATGGTGGTCTTGATGCTTTCGGTGTTTTGGTGTGGCAGGCCGTAAATCAAATCGACGCTGACCGATTTAAACCCAGCTTCACGCGCGGCATCAATCACTTCTTTGGTTTCTTCATAGCTTTGGATACGGTTGACGGCTTCCTGCACTTTAGGGTCAAAGTCTTGAATACCGACACTCATGCGGTTGAAACCGAGTTTGCCCAGTTTGAGGACGGTTTCGCGGCTGACTTTGCGCGGGTCGATTTCGATGGAGTATTCGCCGTTGGGAATCAGTTGGAAGTATTTACGAATCATGTCGAAGACGCGTTCGAGTTGGTCGTCGCTCAGGAATGTGGGCGTGCCGCCGCCGAAGTGCAGCTGCGCGAGCTGGTGTCTTCCGCCCAAATGCGGTGCCAGCAATTCCATTTCTTTTTCCAGATACTGGATATAGGCATCGGCACGGCTTTTGTCTTTGGTAATGATTTTGTTGCAGCCGCAGTAGTAGCAGATGGTATTGCAGAAGGGGATGTGGATGTAGAGCGAAAGGGGTTTGTTGAGCGCTCCCGTATTGCGCAGGCTTAAAGCTTGGATATATTCGGCTTCTTTAAAGCCTTCATGGAAGCGGTCGGCAGTCGGATAGGATGTATAACGGGGACCGCTTGATGGCAAACTGGCAATCAATTCACGGTCAAATTCCGGTAATTCGTTGTTTGTGTTGGTATTATTTGAGATGGGGATGATTTTCATGGTCGGGTTTGTAGTATAAAGTAGGGAAATTAGGGAAAATTTTAGTCAAAATTTCGATAGTTTGGTAGAATGCCTGATAATGATATGCCGACTTTGACTTGGGTCAATAGTTATTCGGCTTCATCAGGGATTTATAGAACTATGCAGATTAAGGGTGCGTTATGGCCACACACAATGCAACACATCAAATGAAAACCTTGTGTTCCACATGTTCTTTACGCGAGCTGTGTTTGCCTGTCGGACTAATGCCTAACGAATTTTCACAATTAGATGCGGTTATTCGTCAAAGCCGCCGTCTGAAAAAAGGTGAATACCTGTTCCGTGCCGGCGAGCCGTTTACCTCTTTGTTTGCCATCCGTGCAGGCTTCTTTAAGACAACAGTCGCCAGCCAAGATGGACGAGATCAGGTAACCGGCTTTTTTATGTCGGGCGAGCTGATCGGTATGGATGGGATTTGTTCCCATATTCACAGCTGTGATGCTGTGGCTTTGGAAGACAGCGAGGTATGCGAGCTTCCATTTACACATATTGAAGAACTCGGTCAGGATATTCCCAGCCTCCGCTCTCACTTTTTCCGCTTGATGAGCCGCGAAATTGTCCGAGATCAGGGCGTTATGTTGCTTTTGGGCAATATGCGAGCTGAAGAGCGATTGGCAGCGTTCTTACTCAACCTGTCTCAGCGTCTCTATTCACGAGGCTTCGCCGCTAATGATTTTATCTTGCGGATGTCGCGTGAGGAAATCGGCAGCTATTTGGGGCTGAAACTGGAAACAGTCAGCCGCACCTTGTCTAAATTCCATCATGAAGGCTTGATTTCGGTTGAACACAAGCATATCAAAATCTTAGATGCGACAACCTTGAAGAAAATGGTTTCCGGTTGTTCGCACGCTATCTGAATCTTAGGCCGTCTGAAATATTTCAGACGGCTTTTTTAACAAGAATTAAAGAATAATTGTTAAGTTACGAAAGTGATAGTCAGATATTAAATTGAAAAATCTTCAACAACCGGTGTGTACAGAATACGGTCGACTACTTCTCTGGTCAGTTTTGGTGCAAACATCTGGATAAAGTCATACGCGTAGCCGCGCAGGTAGGTATCAGTGCGTAAGGCTATCCATGTAGGCGACGGTTCAAATAAGTGTGCCGCATCAATAAGTTGTAAATCTTGATCGACAATGGGATCGTACGCCATTTTAGCCATCAAACCAACGCCCAAGCCTAAGCGGACATACGTCTTCAGTACATCCGTATCGGCAGCCGATAAGGCAACATCAGGTTGCTCAATATGCGCTTTATTAAATGTACGCGCAATGCTGCTGCCGGAATTAAAAGCAAATTCGTAAGTAACCAGCGGAAAAGAAGCCAAATCTTCAAGGCTTAAAGGATTACGGCAGTCCAAAAGAGGGTGGTCGTGCGGAACAATGACGGCATGGTTCCATTCGTAGCAGGGCAGTTTACCCAACTCAGGATGATCGTCAATGCGTTCAGTAATAATTGCCAAATCAGCTTCGCCGCTGCTGACCATTTGCGCAATGGCAGAAGGGCTGCCTTGTTTGATGGTCAAATTGACTTTAGGGTAGTTTTTGACAAATTCCGCAACGATTTTGGGCAAAGCATAACGTGCCTGAGTATGCGTTGTCGCGATGGTCAGGGAGCCGCTGTCATGATCGGTAAACTCGCTGCCGATATTTTTAATGTTTTGTACATCACGCAAAATCCGTTCCGAAATCTCTAATACGGCTTTACCCGGTTGCGAAACGGAAACCACACGTTTGCCGCTGCGGATAAAAATTTGGATGCCCAATTCTTCTTCAAGCAGGCGGATTTGTTTGGAAATGCCGGGCTGGGATGTGAAAAGCGCATCGGCGGCTTCGGAGACATTCAGATTATGTCGGTAAACCTCAAGGGCATAACGTAATTGTTGCAGTTTCATGGTAGCAGTACCGGATACGTTGTTAATGTGGATTTTGTGCGACAAACGGCATGTAATTTAACATATTTTGCCCAGTTTCGCCCTGAGTTTTGAAAACGGTTGTTTTTAATGAAAATATCTTTTAACGATATGAAAACAGGAAATTCAGGAAAGAAGAGGGAAAGGGGTTTTGTTGTTTTTGTACAACTTCAGGTGGGTGAATTGTCTGATTTTGCCCTAAATTAATGACACAAGATTGATTTTTCGGCATGATTAACTACTAGGAAGCAGGCACTTCATGATTGTTTGAAGGCATCGAGTATTGACAGTTTGCCTTGCGCTTCTTTATAGTGCAACCTGATATATCCGATTTGCCGCTGTTTTATGCTGCGGCCTGTATATTGGTAATTTGCTGCGGCTGCTTCCTGTATCCGCCGCATAACAATTTTGATGAGGGAATAAAATGACCAAACAGCTGAAATTAAGCGCATTGTTCGTTGCATTGGTTGCTTCAGGCACTGCAATGGCAAGTGAAGCGCACACCAAACACGGCTACGTCGTAAGCAGCCAATCTCAAGAAATCGTCCGTAACAACTACGGCGAATGCTGGAAAGACACCTACTTCGACAAAGCTACCCAAGGCCGTGTTGAATGTGGTGATCGTGAAGCAGTTGCTCCCGTACAACAAGATCCTGAGTATGTTGATGAGACTGTTTCCCTGTCTACTAAAACTCTGTTCGGCTTCGACAAAGACAACCTGCGTCCTGAAGCTCAAGAAAACCTGAACGCTTTGGCTCAACGCCTGAGCAACGACAGCGTACAAACTGTACGTGTTGAAGGTCACACTGACTTCATGGGTTCTGAAGAATACAACCAAGCTCTGTCTGAGCGTCGTGCTAACGTAGTTGCTAACTACTTGGTAGGCCGTGGCGTTGCTTCTAGCAAAATCTCTGCAGTAGGTCTGGGCGAGTCTCAAGCTCAAATGACTGCTACTTGTGAAGCTGAAGTTGCTAAACTGGGTAAAAAAGTTTCTAAAGCTAAGAAACGTGCTGCCCTTATCGCTTGTATCGAACCTGACCGTCGCGTTGATGTTAAAATCCGCAGCGTTGTTACTCGTCAAGTTGCTCCAGGCCAAACTATCGAAGGTCAAGGCGAATTGCCTGCTACTGATGAAGGTTGGATCCCAGCTCCTTACAATGGCGTTCACGGTTACGCTAAACCTTAATCGGTTTGTGAAAAATGCCCTGCAATATGCAGGGCATTTTTTTATGGTTTATATTTGAAGAGTCGGGGAATTTATGATTCAAAATAAAAGGCCGTCTGAAAGACTTTTTTCAGACGGCCTTTTATTAAGACAGATTAGTTTGGTTTGGGCCATTTCCATACGCAGATGGCTGCCAGTATCGTACAAATCAAAAAGATGATACTGGATAAGCCGTGCCAAATGCCGAATGTTCCGCCTACTAGGGACAGCAGCCAGTTATCCAGCCCATACTTGTGTGCTTCGATAACCGGCGTAACCAAAAGGTGGTTGCAGGCTAAGAGTAACCAAAGGACCAATATCCACCAAGAAAGTGATGCCAGTTGCCGTCTGAAAAAGGCATAGGCTGCGCCAAAAATAACTAAGCCACATATCGCTGTAATGGCAAATAAAATGCCGGCAATTTCTCCCGCCTGCATTTTAGGCAGAAGGCGGAACAGGATAGGGGCGGTAACATAGCCTGCGGTCAGCTGCATACCGAGCCACATGGTGGCAGCGGTTTGGATAATTTTGTACAGTAGATTCATTATATTTCTCTTGGGAAGATTTCACTTTTTCTATTATGGTGTTTTTAGGTACAACAAAAGGCCGTCTGAAAATGTTTTCAGACGGCCTTTTGTTTATTTAGATATATTGTACGGCAATGATGTCATATTCACGTACGCCGCCGGGTGCTTGAACTTCTGCAACGTCGCCTTCTTCTTTGCCGATTAAGGCGCGGGCAATTGGAGAGCCAACGTAGATTTTGCGTTCTTTGATGTCTGCTTCATCTTCACCGACGATTTGGTAGGTAACTTGTTCTTCAGTTTCCAAATCTTCCAGTGTCACAGTTGTGCCGAACACGATTTTGCCTTCTGCATGGATTTCGGCAGGGTTGATGATGTGCGCCATAGAGAGTTTGTGTTCCAACTCGGCGATGCGGCCTTCGATAAAGCCTTGACGCTCTTTGGCGGCTTCGTATTCTGCGTTTTCAGACAAGTCGCCGTGCGAACGTGCTTCGGCGATGGCTTCGATGACTTCTGGGCGTGCTACGCTTTTGAGGTGTTGAAGTTCTTGTTTCAATAATTCTGCACCACGGACGGTCAAAGGGATTTTTTGCATTGGGTTCTCCATGAAAGCATGATAATGCTTTTAAAATTTTATCCGGCCACGCGCGGTAGCCGGATTGGAAATAAAAATACAAGCCGCCAAAGCTTGGCGGCTTGATGAATAAATAAGTAATGTCTGTATTCTACCAAATTCTGCCGAAACCGCAATGATTAAAACGGATTTTCAGTAAAGTGTTGTTTTCTGTCTATTTTGTTTTTTCAGACGGCCTAAAAACTAAATATTGAAGTATTTCAAAGCTGCATTGGAAAAACGGTTTCTTAAATGAATGTTTTTGATTAAAATACCTGTTGCTAATTCGTAGTAATTAGTCTGCTTTAACTATATGAAGAGAAAATATGGAAACAAAACCAACTTCCCAAAATGAACAACAGGCTAACCGCCGTTATTTGACTGTTTGGCGATGGCATTTTTATGCCGGACTTTTGGTTGCGCCGTTTTTAACCCTGCTGGCTGTTACAGGGTTGGGAATGCTGCTATTCGCCAATATTACCGGTAAAGAAGGCGAACGCATACATATTACGCCGCAGGCAGTGGTGCAGCCTTTGTCGGCTCAGGCTGAGGCCGCCAGACAGTTTGTGAATCCGGAAACTGCTTCTGTAGTGCAATATATTGCGCCGCGCGCAGATGATATGGTTGCCGTATTCCGCGTGAACAATGACGATAAAGCCACTATGGTTGCCGTTGATCCCTATACGGCAAAAGTTGTGAATACGATGCCGCGTGGTCAAGGCTGGTATCACACGATGGACGAAATCCACGGCGATATGATGATCGGCCCGGTGGGCGACTATCTGCTGGAAACTGCCGCGTCGCTGACCATCCTGATGATAATCACGGGGATTTATTTGTGGTGGGCGAAACAGCGCAGCCTGAAATCCATGCTTGTGCCGAAAGCAGGCAAAGGACGCACATGGTGGCGTAGCATGCACGGAGCATTTGGTTCTTGGGTTTCTTTGATTTTGTTGCTGTTCTGTCTGTCAGGTATTGCTTGGGCAGGTATTTGGGGGGGTAAAGCGGTTCAGGCGTGGAGCCAATTTCCTGCGGGTAAATGGGGCGTCGAGCCGAATCCTGTATCTTCCGTACCAACCCATGGTGATGTGCTGAACGACGGTAAATCTAAAGAAGTGCCATGGATTTTGGAGTTGACGCCTATGCCGGTTTCCGGTACGACAATGGGTGAAAACGGCATTAATCCAAGCGAGCCGATGACTTTGGAGACGGTTGACCGCTTTGCACGTGAAATTGGCTTTAAAGGCCGTTATCAGCTCAATTTACCCAAAGGTGAGACCGGTGTATGGACGTTGTCGCAAGACTCAATGAGTTACGATATGATTAGTCCGACCGCCGACCGCACGGTACATATTGATCAATACAGCGGTAAAATCCTGGCTGATATTCATTTCGACGATTACAACTGGTTTGGTAAATTCATGGCGGCAAGCATTGCTTTGCAT
>ERZ1699249.117-NODE-117-length-10819-cov-1.901889_pt1 | contig 10819 bp, 9 predicted proteins | sample MGYA00581527_ERZ1699249 | MGnify/ENA primary metagenome ERZ1699249 (study PRJEB42319, sample SAMD00040308) | human oral metagenome | material: saliva | host: Homo sapiens | study: EMG produced TPA metagenomics assembly of PRJDB4115 data set (Metgenomic analysis of... | reverse complement strand
ATGATGCAAGTGCATCTTGTCAGCCTCCATGGCTGGGCGCCCTGACAACTTACGGCGGACAATAGCCACCACTGTATCAACAATAGGCACTCCAAGAATAATAACAGGTGACAAAATAGCTACTGCGGTTGCATTTTTCAACCCTTGTAATGACAAGACACCAATCATAAAGCCAATAAAGAGCGCCCCCGTATCACCTAGATAGATAATCGCTGGATGATAATTGTAAGGGAAAAAGCCCATAATAGCAGCAACCAAGACAAAGATGGTCATGGTCAAGAAAATATCAGTATCATAGAGGAAGAAATAAGAGATCACCCCCATAGTCATAAGGGAAATGATGGAAACGCCTCCAACCAAGCCGTCCAAACCATCAATCAGATTAATGGCATTGGTGATGGCCACAATCCATAACACCGTTAAAATCAAGGTCAAGACCGGCCCAAAATGAATCATGGGACCACCAAATGGAATCTTAAAGCTATCAAATCGGAAGTCTGTAAAAGCCCAAACGATAACAGCTCCAATAACAATACCAAGCATCTTAGGTAGAGGCTTTAATTCCAAGATATCATCAATGAAGCCAGTCAGAGCTACGACAGATCCTCCCACAACAACCGGCAAAATGTACCTGACGTAGGAAACATGCCAGATATCCTTATGGATAATCATAGGCATAAAGACCAAGGTCGCTAGTACAAAGGCCAACAAAATAGCTAGACCACCAGCACTGGGCATAGGCTTTTTATTGATACGTCTTGCATTGGGATTGTCAACCGCTCCGACACGTAAGGCCAAAGAACGTACCAAAGGGGTCGCAACAATGGCAATCAAAAAGGTACCAACCAAAACGAATATATAATTAATGGTCCAAGGCATGTCTTAGCTCCATTTCGTTGCTTGTAGTACCGGTAAGGCGTCCTCTTCCATCAAGATTGTTGCATGCTCTTGTAGGTAGGCACGTGTTCGGTCTGCCACATTCGCATATTCAAGAAAACGCGCATACATATTGTTCGCGTAATAATCAGGCTCATCAGCCAAGTAAAGCGGTTGAGCGGTACCAAACATAAAGCCGCCATCAGACACAGCATGACGGTCAAAAGCAGCGCTTCGATTTTAGAAACCAAACCTTTGGCAAACGGGCGGTTTTTGGTGCGCTCTACTGCGCCGTCAAAATTGCGGTCGGCAAAGTCATTCACGACGCAACCTGCGCTGCGCATCAGAAATGTACCTGCGGTAAAGGCAATAAAAATATCCGCGTCGGGAACACCTTTAGACGCAATCCACAATGCCCAATAAGTCGGCCACAGCAAAAGCAGGGTGCCGATGGGTTTGTCGATGCGCATCAGTTTGGCGTATATCACCATCCGCCCGACAGCGTAACGCGGTAGAATTTGTAAGAAAAAGCGCCTTATGTTCATTGATGTAATGTGTCGTTGTTTATATATCGATTCGGAAGGAAAGGCTTTTTTAGAGCCTTAACTCTTATTATAATTTATTGCCGTCTGAAATCAAACAGATCTTAACAATTTAATTTATTGTATTATAACAGAATTATGACAAACATCGGTAATCGGTTTTATTTTCAGACGGCCTTAACGGTATAAATCTATTAATTTCAATAAGAAATATTCTGTTAATTCCAATGTTTCGCCGTTCCAATCAAAATACGAACGGCGCGCGGCAACAGGCCGTCTGGAAGATGGATGGTCGGAATTTTCAAAACGAAGAAACTCAAAATCCGAACGTTGCAACGGCAATGTACCGTCAAACAGGCGCTCGCCCAAAGGCTGCGTTCCGCAATCCAATAATTCTGTCCATAGACGGCTATCCGGTCGGCACGCGCTTCTGGCTTGTATCACTGTTTCGCCGTCCAGTTTGAGCAAAACATCGCGCACAAAGATTTTGTCTCCGTTTTCCGCACCCTTCGTCAAACCCAAATACACGAGCTCGACTGAAAACTCCTTGCCGGAAGCGCGTAAAGCGGCAGTTAGCGAAGAAACGGTCAGCAGATGTCCGACCTTAGACGGCAAAAGACTTGAAGCTTCGGCATATGAACAAAGCGTGCCACGCGGTATATCAAGCTCCATCTGACACCTCTGTCTTGGCCAACTCCTGCCATTTGGCTTCGGGAAACTCATCTTTCAGACGGCCTTTAAGGTATTCCAAGGTATCGCCGGCAACGGTTTCATCTTTGCTGTCGTGAATATGGTTGAAAATCAGGCTGTGCAACTGGATACCGTATTGTTTGAGCACGGCGAAGCTGAGCAGGGTGTGGTTGATGCTGCCGAGCCGTCCGCTGGTAACGAGGATGACGGGATAAGCCTGTTGCTGAATATAATCAATGGTTAACAGATTTTCTGTCAGCGGAACCATCAATCCGCCCGCACCTTCGACCAATACGATTTCGTATTGCGCCGCCAGTTGCTGCGTGGCAGCGCGGATTTTCTCCAAGTCCAAATCCCTGCCGTCCAGTCGGGCGGCGAGGTGGGGCGAAGCCGGATAGCTAAAGATTTCGGGCATGGTCAGCCTTTGTTTGTCGGCTTCCTGCATGGGTATGCCCATGATTTTACGATGGACGGCGATGTCTTCAGCGATGTCTTGGCAACCGGTTTGCACAGGCTTTTGCGTAATCACGCTTTTGCCTTGTTGCAATAATTGTTTTGCCAACATACCGGTGGCGACGGTTTTGCCGATGTCCGTGTCTATGCCGCTGACGAAGTAAACGCCTTTCATTTGCTGTGTTCCTTCAAGATTTGTACGGTTTTATCGGCAAGTTCGGTCAAGAGGTCGTCTGAAATGATGTAAGGCGGCATGAGGTACACCAGCCTGCCGAAGGGGCGCACCCAAATGCCCTGCGCCACGCAATCCGCTTGAAAACGCGCCATATCCACGCCTTTTTCCAGCTCGATCACCCCGATGGCACCCAAAACGCGCACGTCTTTCACGCCGCGAATGTCCCATGCAGTTTTCAGACGACCTTTCAGGATGCTTTCAATGCGGCGGATATTTGCCTGCCAATCTTGAGACAAAAGCAGCTTGACCGAAGCGCAGGCTACGGCACATGCCAGCGGGTTTGCCATAACTGTCGGTCCGTGCATAAACACGCCCGCTTCGCCGCACGAAATCGTTTCGGTGACTTTTTGCGAAGTGATTGCCGCCGCCAGCGTCATATAGCCGCCGCTCAAGCCCTTGCCGATACACATAATATCCGGCACGACATCCGCGTGTTCGCAGGCAAACATCTTGCCCGTGCGCCCGAATCCAGTGGCAATTTCATCAAAAATCAACACGATATCAAATGCGTCGCACAAATCGCGCAAACCGCGAAGATACTGCGGATGATAAAAATACATACCGCCCGCGCCCTGCACGACCGGTTCCAAAATAAAGGCGGCGATATCCGCATGATGCGCTTCAAACAAGGCGCGGACAGGCTGCAAATCCGCCTCGTCCCATTCATCGTCGAAACGGCTTTTCGGATTATCGACAAAATAACGCTGCGGCAACGCACTGCCGAAAATATGGTGCATCCCCGTTTCCGGATCGCAGACGGACATCGCGTTCCAAGTATCGCCATGATACCCGCGCCGCACCGTCGCAATATTCTGTTTCGCCGTCAGCCCCCGCGCCTGCTGGTATTGCACCGCCATTTTCAGCGCAACTTCTACCGAAACCGAACCCGAATCCGCATAAAAAATACGATCCAGTCCCTGCGGCAAAATCCCGACCAACAACTTGCCCAGTTCCACCGCCGGCTCATGCGTCAAACCGCCGAACATTACATGCGACATTTGCTTAATCTGCGCCTCAACCGCCTGCTTTAAAACGGGATGATTGTAGCCGTGTATCGCACACCACCAAGACGACATCCCGTCAATCAACCGAGTGCCGTCCGCCAATTCGATGTGCACACCCTCCGCACGGCGCACCGGATAAACAGGCAACGGGTCGGTCATGGATGTATAGGGATGGAGCAGATGGGCGCGGTCGAAATCGAGCAGGGAGGAATGTTCAGACATGTTTAAAACAATGGTTTGATTAGTCTCATTATTATATAACATATTTCCTATTTCAGACGGCACGTCTTCCGTACTGCATCAACGCCAATCCGCCCACTGCCGCCAAACAGCCGGCAACCAAGGAAACATGCAATGCCTCGCCCAAAAACCAAGCGGAACACAAAATACCGAATACCGGCACCAAAGTGATGTACGCTGCCGCGCTGCCTGCGCCCAAAGTCTTCACGCCTTCAAAATACCACGCATAGCTCAACACCGTTGCCCCGACAGACAGGCCAATCAAAGCAAACCAGCCCCTGCCGTCCATTTCGGCAAGCATACCAAACGGCAGGCCGTCTGAAATCAACGCAGGCGGCAACAACATCATTGCACCCAGCCAAGCAGTAGCCACAGTGACCGTCAGCGCATCAATCCCCCGCAACACCGCCCTGCCTATCATCGTATAAGTAACCAAGCAACAAAGGCTGCAAAATACCAGCACTTCGCCCCACCCTATGCCGCCGCCCGACAAAAATGCCGCAATCTCGCCATGTGTAACCGCCCATATCGAGCCTGCCACTGCCAACAACATGCCCGACACAATCTTGCCGTTGAGTTTCTCGCCAAACAACAAAGCCGCAAAAAACATCGTCAACACAGGATTGAACGTGACCAACACCGTCGCCCTTGAAGCAGGAATCCGCTGCAAACCCAGCATAGACAATACGGTAAAACCAAATACGCCGAATGCCGCCGCCAGTGCCAACCCAAGCCATTGTTTGCGCGACAAAACCGCCAAAGTACGCAACCGATACCGTGCAAACAGCCAGCCCAAAAGCAAGATTGCCGCCGTCAAAAAGCGCAGCATACCGCCCGTTAAAGGCGGCAGCGCCTGTCCCAGCATCCGCCCCATCGGCCAAGATGCGCCCCAAAACGCCGCCATGCCCAATAGTTTTAGATGGATTGCTAAATGTTTCATGGTAATGGATAACTTGAATAATCGGTTTAGAAAGCGTACAAGCTCGGTTTGAAAGGATAAATTTCCTTAGCCGCCGATACTTGATAGAGTTTGCGCGGATAAAATACTACGCTGAATCATTATGGAAACAAAGGCCGTCTGAAAGACTGAAATCCAGCTTTTTCAGACGGCCTTTACTGCTCAATCAATAAGGCTTACAACTCAATGCCTTTGAGTTTTGCCACGGTATTAATGTCTTTATCGCCGCGGCCGGACAGGTTGACCAAAATCACTTGGTCTTTGCTCATTTTCGGTGCGTTTTTCACCGCCCAAGCAACGGCATGGCTGGATTCCAGCGCAGGAATAATGCCCTCGAAACGGCAGCGCAAATCAAAGGCTTCGAGTGCTTCGTCGTCTTTGGCAACGGTGTATTCGACGCGGTTGATGTCGTTCAAATGGCTGTGTTCCGGGCCGATGCCTGGGTAGTCCAAGCCTGCGGAAACGGAGTGCGTACCCAAAACTTGGCCGTTTTCGTCCTGCATCAAATAGCTGCGGAAACCGTGCAATACGCCGATAGGGGCTTTACTGGTAATCGGTGCGGCATGATCAGGCGTATCTACACCCAAACCGCCGGCTTCTACGCCAACCAGACGTACGTTTTCTTCTTCGATATAAGGGTAGAACAAACCGATGGCGTTCGAGCCGCCGCCGACGCAGGCAACGGCGACGTCGGGCTGTCTGCCGATGGCTTCCTGCATCTGCGCTTTGGCTTCGTTGCCGATAACGCATTGGAAGTCGCGCACCATTTCGGGATACGGAGCAGGACCTGCGGCAGTGCCGATAATGTAGAACGTATCGTCCACACGTGCCACCCATTCACGCATGGCTTCGTTCATCGCGTCTTTCAGCGTGCGGCTGCCGCTGTCCACGCTGACCACGTTCGCACCCAATAATTTCATGCGGAACACGTTGGGCATTTGACGTTGGATATCGTCCGCACCCATGTACACGTCGCAAGTCATGCCGAAGCGTGCGGCGACGGTAGCAGAAGCCACGCCGTGCTGACCCGCGCCGGTCTCGGCAATCACGCGTTTTTTACCCATGCGGCGGGCGAGCAATGCCTGACCGATGGTGTTGTTAACTTTGTGCGCGCCGGTGTGATTCAAATCTTCACGCTTCAGCCAGATTTGTGCGCCGCCCAAAGGCTCGGACAATCGCGCGGCATGGTAAACAGGGCTGGGTCGGCCGACATAGTGTTTCAAATCATGGCGGAACTCTTCCCAAAATGAAGGATCTTCTTTCGCTGCTTTATAGGCTTCTACCAATTCTTGCAAAGCCGGAATCAGGGTTTCGGAAACGTACAGGCCGCCGTGTTCGCCGAAAAAGCCGTTCTCGTCGGGAGCGTGATAATTTTTCATGGGATTTTTCCTTGTTCGTTTTATGGTTTCAGACGGCCTGATTCAGTACAAAGCCGTCTGAAAGTAAAATTGTCAGCAATTATAGCCGTTTTCCATTCATCTTGTCGGCAACTAATTGAATAATAATATCAGCAGACAAAATAGGAACAACAGCGTACAGCTCGATGTTGCAACTAATGCCGTACCCAACGGCGGCGCAATATGTTTTTCTTCGTTTTTGTTTCTCAGGCATATTTTTAATGCCAACATCCCCAGCCACAGTGCCAGCAACCACCAACCCAGAAAGTTAAGCACAAGCAAAGCAATAATCAACTCATCGGTATTTATAGTGCTTATGTTCAAAAATATCCAATTAAGGCCGTTAACAGACATAATAACTGCAGATATTTGTATCACATACAAAAGCGTTCCGCCCAACAATACCCTAATGTGCCATTTTTTGGCCTTCAGCCACACTGAGACGACATTAAAAAGCCACCACAAAGCCATAAACGCCATTAAAGAAATGTCATAACGATCCATCACCCTACTCCTGAAAAACAGTCAATCCAGCCATTTCAAAAAAAGCCCGATACGCCGCCGCTTTTTTCGCCAAACTCAAAGGATAGGCACGCGAAGTCGAAGGCAGGCGCGTCAGGGTTAAATCACGTCCCGCATAGGGGAACGGCACTGTTTCGCCGGTCTTCGGCATTTTCATGCCGCTGCCTTGAATCTCCAACAAAACTTCGGTTGCCTTGCCGCCGGTGGTGCAAAGATGGCGGCACTCGGGCATTTGCGCCAATACTGTCGCCAAATCGACGGTTTCTATCACTTTTAAAAACTTATCCGAAGCATTGCCATGTTCGCGTATTGCCTTCAACACGGTCGGACAGGATGCAATCCCTTTCTCACTTAAAAACGCTTTGATTTTATCGGCATCAAACGCTTTTTCGCCCTGCTTTTGAAAATGCGCTGCATCGCCGAAAAACACCAGCCCATACACACGCCACATATCGTTTTGAAAATTCGGATAATGAAACTGCATCGCGTGTTTTTCTTCTTTAGGCGGAAACGTCCCCATCATCATGACCGTTGCCTGCGGCGGCAACAAGGCTGCGAAGGGGTGGGACTCAACGATTGGCTCTTGCATATCTGTATTCCGGTTACTTTTCATTCAAACAAATTTTCAGACGGCCTTTACTGCCTGAATAAACGCCGCCATTTTCTCCCTGCTCTTAATCCCGCCGGAGATTTCCACGCCGCCGGACACATCCACCGCCGCCGCGCCACTGATTTTTACCGCTTCGGCAACGTTTTCCGCCGTCAATCCGCCGGCAAGTATCCACGGTTTGCCGATATTGCCGTGCAACATAGTCCAATCGAAACTTTGTCCCGTACCGCCGTATTCGGTCGGATGATAGGCATCAAACAGCAAGGCGCGGGCATTCGGGAATTTGGCACAGGCCGTCTGAATATCGGCAGCGGACTGTACGCGCACAGCCTTCAAATACGGGCGGTCAAACCGACGGCAAAAATCATCGTCTTCATCGCCATGAAACTGAATCACATCTATCGGCACTTGACGCAAAATCTCGCGGATGGTTTGCTCGTTTTCATTCACAAACAAGGCCACCACCGATACAAACGGCGGCAGGTTTTTCACAACCGCCTGCGCCTGCTCAATATTCACAGCCCGTTTACTCTTGGCGTAAAACACCAGCCCGATGGCATCCGTGCCCAATTCGGCCGCAGCCAGCGCGTCTTCAGGTCGGGTAATACCGCAAATCTTGGTGCGTATGGTGTTCATGGCGATGGCCTTTTTAAACAGATGGGTCGGATATTATATAGTTAACAAACACAAAGTTTAAGGCCGTCTGAACATGAAATATCAAGTTCAGACGGCCTTAAACTTCAAAACAACCATCAGCCGATAATATTAGCGGCCGTCAGCTGCGCAGCGTCTTCGTTGTAGAAACGTGCAAACTCTGTATTGCTTTCAGCTCCTGCCCCCCGATACGCCAAGGTTTTTTGGGTGCTGTTGAACACAAGATACGAGCGGTCGGGGCTGAATGTATCCACATCGCGGACAAACAAATCCGCCCAGCCGACCTGGCTTTCTTTCTCATTAAGCAGCGGACGCATGGCGCTCAAATCCAACTTGTCTTTGACCGGATTGAAATCCAGCAAGTGATCCAGTTTGCCCTCGCGAACATCCCACGCAGTAAATGCCACCGTATCTCTACCCTCGCCGGTAACAATGGTATCGCTACCCAGTCCGCCTGCCAGATAATCATTGCCATCGCTGCCTTTCAATACATCGTCAGCCGCGCTGCCATGCAAGGCCGCTACGCCTTTGTTGTCTCCACTGATGCTGACAGACCAATCAAAGCCGTTTTTGCCTAAGTCGATTTCCTTGCCGTTTGCCGCATACGCCATCTTATCGCCCTGCTGGTGCGCCGTCATTTCCACGCCTTTGAGTGACAGGACGTTACCGGCTGCATCCTCTGTCTGAACCACGGCAAGCATGGGCCGGTCATCGGTATAAATAGCAGAGGTACCGGTTGCGTATGGCGTTTCTTGGGCATCATTACTGCTGCTACCCCATTTGTTTTCAATGCCGTCTGAAAAACCGTCTTGGTCAGAATCCCTCAAATAAGGATTTTTGTAATGCTTGTCGATACGGTTACCTTGGGAGAAGTATTGTTCGAGTTTGGTATCAGACTCATAAAAGCTGGTCATATTGTGTTTGCCCCATACATCGTCGCTTTTGAAATCCAAAACCTTGGCATTCGGATATCTGCCCAACCCCTTATGAACTTGGGACGCAGCCTCTCCAGCAGTTAAACCTAGAACAGCGCCAGGTAGTCCCCAAAAAAGCCCACCGATTAACGCACCAATACCCGCACCTGTTTTGCCTGAAAAACCATCTCCAACCCACTCGCCTTTGATTACATACGAATTGGTTTCATACAGATGGCGTGCCTGGGTTGTATCGGAGTTGTCTGTAATCTGTGTTTTCGCCATTTTATCTGCTATATTCCGTGCTTGTTTTAAGGCATCAGGAGAATTGCTATCCACATTCAAAACAGCCGGATTAAACAGACTGCTGCGTTTGAAATCGCTTGCCCAATCATAACGCTGTTGCATGGTATGCGCAGCAAAGTATTCTGCAAGATAGCCGCCCAACGAATGTCCGGTCGAATACACATTTTTGGCATGAAGCGTATCAATATAGCGGGCAATATCATTCAGATATTTGGTTTGAGCCGGTAAATCACCGGTCATAATGTTCAAATCAGCCAAAACATCTTTAATGCTGGTCGCCTGCGTACCTCTAAACGCCACCACGACATTGTCCCAACCGCCCTTCTTGTTCGCATTGCCGAAAATCGCATAATCCAAACCGCCTCCCGGACTACCTGCCTTAAGCAATGTCCATTTCCCAACCAATTCAGATACATTGGCCTGATTGCTAAAATATTTGTCGTTAATATTCTTAGCAATAGAAGCATATTGCGAATTCCACCAATAATTGCCTTTAAATACAGTATGCAAAGCAGACGGAGATTCATAAGCCAATGAAGAGAACATCCGCAAATCGCGCTCGGAAACATTCCACTCCTGCGGATTGCGGTCAATGGCATCAACCAAACCGTCGCCATCACTGTCTTTAGTAAAGATAGAATGCTGCGCCTGTTTATAACTAGGTCGGACAATATCATTGGCTCTTTTTTGAGTAGCAATATTTTCCCAATACTGCAAAGAGGCCGTCTGAAGATGCTGCCCTTGTACGGCGGCATGTGTGACGGCATGACCATCTTTATAAAGCACACGCATGGTTACGCTGTCTTGGCTGGAGTCATGTTCGGGATATTTGAACATTTTAGCAACATCCATTTCCTTATCCGAAAATTTATACTTAGATACAGATGAATAGGTCTTGTGTTGCTCTTTAAGAGTCAGCGTTTCGCCTGTTTCACGAATCGTAAATACCCAATCTTTAAGGGCAGGATTACTGACGCTTGGACGAGTAGTAAAACTGATATCCTTCCTACTCAAACCTTCAAAATGAATGCTGTTATGGCCCAGATTATCTGAAATGACATCATGGCCACTGCCACGGCGGAATACATAAGTATCGTCTCCGCTACCGCCTTCAAGCGTGTCATTTCCTTCGCCGCCGTCTAAATAATCATTACCGGCATCGCCGCGTAAAATATCGTTGCCGGTACCGCCGTAAAGTTTATCGTCACCATCACCCGCCAACAGCAAGTCATAGCCTGCCTCTCCTCGAAGCACATCATTACCTTGGCCTCCGATCAAACGGTTGTTGCCGATGTTGCCGATTAAGACATTGTCGGAATGGTTGCCGAAGCCGAAATAATTGCCGCTGCCGGTCAAGGTCAGGTTTTCGACATGAGTCGGCAAACGGTAAGTCATCCCTGTGTCGACCGTATCAATGC
>ERZ1699249.114-NODE-114-length-10876-cov-2.514559_pt1 | contig 10876 bp, 6 predicted proteins | sample MGYA00581527_ERZ1699249 | MGnify/ENA primary metagenome ERZ1699249 (study PRJEB42319, sample SAMD00040308) | human oral metagenome | material: saliva | host: Homo sapiens | study: EMG produced TPA metagenomics assembly of PRJDB4115 data set (Metgenomic analysis of... | reverse complement strand
GCAGAAACTTCGTTATATAGGTCAACAGTCAGCTTTTGCAGCTCTGGCGATAATGTGTGCAGATAACTTTCGTTCTGCTCTGCTTTTAATGCAACCAGATCAGTAATTTGGGTAGCACAATCGGTTTGCCATTCATTCATCAACTCAACCAAAGTCATTGGCGGAATACCGCCTTGTTTCACTGCCCAGCGTGCCGCCAATAAAGGACGTAAGACGTAAAACCATTTCTTCAATTTAATCGGCTGCGCTAAATTCATGGCTTTCAATGCATTGCCGGCGATACCGCGATAATGGTGCAACAACGCAGCGGCTTGGACGTATTGGGGCGCAAGTTCGTTCAGACGGCCTATGAATGCCTCATCTTGTGTATAAACAATCGGCGAACGCAACCATTCCAGCAATACGGCATTGCTTTTTCTCAACAGGCGCAAAGCCTTGCGGATGTCCCAGCCGCCTACGTCAAACCATTGGTTTTCAATAAATTCAAACGTATCTTTTGCTTCGTCGATTTGCAGATAATGTTCCTGCGGACGGATATAAATGGCGCGAACATCATAATCGCTGTCGGGCGAAGCAAAGCCCCATGCGCGGCTTCCGCTCTCCGCCGCCAGCAGAAAATGCAGTGGTTCGGCAAGTGAAATTTGAGTCAGTTTTTCTTGAATAGTTTGTTTCATTACGTTTTCCTTATTTTTACAGAAAGGCCGTCTGAAACTGAGCAATCAGGTTTCAGACGGCCTTTTTAGCTATTTAAATCCGATAGGATTGATTAGGCTTTGTTTTTCAGACGACCATGCAATTCCTGTACGCTGTATACGCCTAAGTGCTCGCGGCTTTTTGCGCCTTCGCTCATGGCTTCGCCGCCGGCGATGGTGGTGTATTGCGGTACGCGTTGGGTGAGGGAAGTGCGGCGGATGCTGTGGCTGTCGGTAACTGATTGTACTGTGCTGCCGACGGTGTTGACCACCAGTGCGATTTCGCCGTTTTTAATGGCGTCCACGATGTGTGGGCGGCCTTCCTGCACTTTGTTGACCGCTTGCACGATGATGCCGTGTTCTTTCAAGTATTCGGCGGTACCACGTGTGGCGCAGACACCATAGCCGAGTGCTTGGAAGTTTTGTGCGGTTTTGACGATGAGCGGTTTGTCTTCGTCGCGTACGGCGAGGAACACTTTGCCGGTTGTGCTCAAGCGTTCGCCAGCGCCGAGTTGGGCTTTGAAGTAGGCTTCGCCGAAGCTTGCGCCTACGCCCATGACTTCGCCGGTAGAGCGCATTTCAGGGCCGAGAATGGTGTCCACACCCGGGAATTTAATGAATGGGAACACGGCTTCTTTAACGGCGTAGAAGTCCGGGATGACTTCTTTTTCTACGCCTTGCTCTTTCAGCGAAATGCCTGCCATCACGCGTGCGCCGACTTTGGCGAGCGGTACGCCGGTGGCTTTGGATACGAACGGTACGGTACGGCTGGCGCGTGGGTTCACTTCCAGTACGAAGACCACGCCATCTTGTACGGCAAACTGTACGTTCATCAAGCCGACCACGCCCAGTGCGTATGCCATGGCTTTGGTTTGACGGCGGATTTCATCTTGAATTTCTTCATCCAATGAGTATGGAGGCAATGAACAGCCGGAGTCGCCGGAGTGGATACCTGCTTGTTCGACGTGTTGCATAATGCCGCCGATCACGACGTCTTGGCCGTCTGAAACGCAGTCTACGTCCACTTCGATGGCGTTGTTCAAGAAGAAGTCGAGCAATACAGGGCTGTCTTCGGAAACTTGTACGGCTTCGCGCATGTATTTTTGCAACTCTTCGGCAGAGTGAACAATCTGCATGGCGCGGCCGCCGAGTACGTAAGAAGGACGGACAACCAACGGATAACCGATTTCTTCGGCTTTAACGAGGGCTTCTTCTTCGTTGTGGGCGATGCGGTTAGGTGGTTGACGCAGGCCTAAGTCGTTCAATACTTTTTGGAAGCGTTCGCGGTCTTCGGCGGCGTCGATGCTGTCGGCAGATGTACCGATGATGTTCACGCCGTTTGCCACCAAGGCATTGGCAAGTTTGAGCGGGGTTTGGCCGCCGTAATGAACAATCACGCCCCATGGGTTTTCGGTGCGGACGATTTCCAATACGTCTTCTAAAGTCAGCGGCTCAAAGTACAGGCGGTCGCTGGTGTCGAAGTCGGTAGATACGGTTTCTGGGTTGCAGTTGATCATGATGGTTTCAAAACCAGATTCGCGCAGGGCGAGTGCGGCATGAACGCAGCAGTAGTCAAATTCGATACCTTGGCCGATACGGTTTGGACCGCCGCCGAGAATCATCACTTTTTTACGGTCGGAAGGACGGGATTCGCATTCTTCTTCGTAAGTGGAGTAGAGGTAGGCGGTTTCGGTGGCAAACTCGGCGGCGCAGGTGTCGACGCGTTTGTAAACCGGGTGCAGGTTCAGCGCGTAGCGGTGTTCGCGGACTTCTTTTTCGCTTACGTTCAACAATTGTGCCAAACGTTTGTCAGAGAAGCCTTTGCGTTTCAGACGGCGTAAAGCGGCGTAATCCAAGTCTTGCAACTGGCCGTCTGAAACCGATTTTTCTTCTTTCACCAAGTCTTCGATTTGCGCTAAGAACCAAGGGTCGATGGCGCAGATTTCGTGGATTTCTTCCAGTGTGAAGCCTGCGCGGAACGCATCGGCTACAAACAGCATACGCTCAGGGCCCGGGTTGGCCAGTTCGCGGCGGATTTCCGCTTTGTCTTCGCTGCGTGGGTTGAAGCCGCACAAGCCGGTTTCCAAACCGCGCAGGGCTTTTTGGAAGCTTTCCTGAATCGTGCGACCCATCGCCATCACTTCGCCCACCGATTTCATCTGCGTGGTCAGGCGGTCGTCTGCGGCAGGGAATTTTTCAAATGCGAAACGCGGGATTTTGGTCACGACATAGTCGATGGAAGGCTCGAACGATGCAGGCGTGCGGCCGCCGGTAATGTCGTTGCGCAACTCGTCCAGCGTAAAGCCGACCGCCAGCTTCGCCGCCACCTTCGCAATCGGGAAGCCCGTTGCTTTGGAAGCCAGAGCGGACGAACGGCTCACGCGCGGGTTCATCTCAATGACAATCATCTCGCCGTTTTCAGGGTTTACGGCAAACTGAACGTTTGAGCCGCCGGTATCCACGCCGATTTCGCGCAATACTGCCAACGAAGCATTACGCATGATTTGGTATTCTTTGTCCGTCAATGTTTGTGCAGGTGCAACAGTGATGGAGTCGCCGGTATGCACGCCCATTGGGTCGAAGTTTTCAATCGAGCAGATAATGATGCAGTTGTCGTTTTTATCGCGCACCACCTCCATCTCGTACTCTTTCCAGCCGAGAACGGACTGCTCAATCAGCAATTCATGCGTAGGCGACGCATCAAAACCGCGTTCGCAAATCGCCAAAAACTCATCTTTGTTGTAGGCAATGCCGCCGCCCGAACCGCCCATTGTGAAAGACGGACGAATCAGCGTCGGGAAGCCGACCTGTTCTTGCGCCGCCAAAGCTTCGTTCATGGTATGGCAGACAAAAGATTTCGGGCAGGAGAGGCCGATTTTTTCCATCGCTTCTTTAAAGCGGCCACGGTCTTCGGCTTTATCGATGGCATCTTCGGTTGCGCCAATCAGCTCGACATTGTATTTTGCCAGCACACCGTTGCGCGCCAAATCCAGCGCACAGTTCAGCGCAGTCTGACCGCCCATGGTAGGCAGAATCGCGTCAGGACGCTCTTTGGCGATAATCTTCTCTACCGTCTGCCACATAATCGGCTCGATGTAGGTAACATCGGCCATTTCAGGGTCGGTCATGATGGTGGCGGGGTTGGAATTCACCAGAATGACTTTATAGCCTTCTTCACGCAAAGCCTTACAGGCCTGTGCGCCCGAATAGTCAAATTCGCAGGCCTGACCGATAACGATAGGGCCGGCGCCGATGATAAGGATGGATTTTAGGTCGGTACGTTTAGGCATGGGGATTTCCTTATTTTTAAAAGGTTACTTTTTTTCTTTACAGTGGTTTTGCGTTTGAGGTGGCAAATTTTTAATTTGACAGTATTCAAGTGGTTCTTGTTTAGTTGGTGCCATTTGAACACCAATGATTATGGGGAAATAGAAAATCATGACTGTTGAAATAAAAGCGACAGGGAAAATATAAGATAGCGGCTTACATACTTCGTTTTTAAAGAAACATATGACTGCCTTTAATCCTTTTCGCCGATAAATAATTTTAATTTTTTTCTTAAATGAAAAGATAAGTTTTTTATTTGTGTCATATATTGGTCGGTACTTTGTCCAAATTAATGATAGAAGTATTTTCATAGAGTAATGAGAATACATAAAGGCTATTAGTATCGGCATAATTAATATTGATATTATCGATACAATTCCTTTAATAAAATCATCAGTAGAAAAAAAAACGAGCAATAGTTAAATAAATGCTAACCATGGCAATCAATACAGTTATTTTTTCAACACATTCAAACCAATAATTAAAATCTTTTTTAATGTATATGTAATTGTTTTCTATTGTGTACGATAATTTCAAAAAATCCAGGACTTCTTTATTAGTATTGTTACGCATTCCACTCCCTGCTAATTTTGGGTAGAGAAAAAGTGATAAAAATAAAATAATTATGCTAATAATCTTAAATGTATCCTTATTGTTATTAATAATCCAGCTGCATGCTTCTTTTAGCCATTCAAAATTTGTTATTGTTATTATTGCAATAACAATGAATACGCAAATTATAAAAGTAGTAAAAACAAACCCAATAGGAAGAAGGTTGTTAGGGTATTTGGTATTTTCCATGCTGAATATCCTATTGAAGCAAGTGTAGGTTGGGTCTTGACCCAACAAAATTGTTAAATTATCTGCCTCATGTTGGGTTTACAACCCAACCTACCGTGTAGCGTCTAACCATTGGTTAAAGGCAGCCTGAAAAACTATTTGCACACTCCGCTAATGTGTTCCTTTCCGTTTTCAGGCTGCCTTTGTGCATACTCAGGCAGCAAGCCGTAGCCTGCATGTAGGGTATGTGCGGTACGCACGCGTTCTCTATTTTCCCTGCAACCTTAATCCACCGCGTGCGTGCCTTGCGGCACACACCCTACCGATGGGTTTAAAGGCCGTCTGAAAAAACGCTCGCGGCGTTTGTTCCATCTGCTTTTCGATAAAAAGCTACCTGAAAAATTCCTGCCGTTGATATTTTGGTGACTCTTTTTCAGACGACCGTTTGCGTTTTTATTTTGCACAGGCCGTCTGAAAACTTCCTTAAAAACTAGTGATAAATGTAATCAAACCCAAAATAATGCCTGGGGCGTTTGCCAGTATGATGGGGTAGTCGCGTTTTTCTTTCAAAAAGCCGTAGGCAAACCATAATGTGCAGTTGATGGCGGCGACGAGGGGTTGCAACGGCGAGCCGGGGTTGCCGGCAAGGTTGTTTTGGATTTGCGGGATATAAGAAACGTACATACCGACGCCGGCCAGGGTGGCGGTGACGGAAAGAATGTGCATTTGTTTTTCAGTCATTGGTTTTCCTTTCTGATTAGACGATTGGGTTTTCAGGCAGTACAGACGTTGAGAGGGGGCTGAATTTATATTTTTTGAGGTTTGGCTTTCAGACGGCCTGTTGTTGAGTTGAGTGTGGCCGTCTGAAAAAATCAGCTTTATTGTTTTGCTGCTTTGATATTGTCAATGAATTTGTCGAATAGATAGCCGACGTCTTGCGGGCCCGGGCTGGCTTCGGGGTGGCCTTGGAAGCAGAATACAGGTTTGTCTGTCAGTTCGATGCCTTGCAAGGTGTTGTCGAACAAGGATTTGTGGGTAATGCGTGCGTTGGTGGGCAGAGTGTCGGCATCGACGGCGAAACCGTGGTTTTGGCTGGTAATAACGACTTTGCCGCTGTCCAAATCTTGTACCGGGTGGTTGGCACCGTGATGGCTGAAGCGCATTTTCAGGGTTTTTGCGCCGATGGCGAGGCTGATCAGCTGGTGTCCCAAACAAATGCCGAAAATCGGTTTGCCGCTTTCCATCAGTTTTTGCACGGCTTTGATGGCGTAGTCGCAAGGCTCGGGGTCGCCGGGGCCGTTGGACAGGAATACGCCGTCAGGATTGAGTGCCAATACTTCTTCCGCGCTGGTTTGTGCAGGAACGACGGTCAGGCGGCAGCCGCGTGAGGCGAGCATGCGCAGGATGTTGGTTTTGACGCCGAAATCGTAGGCGACGACGTGGTAAGGCTGTTCGGAAGGGGTAACGAAACCTTTGCCCAATTCCCATTCGCCTTCGGTCCATTCGTAAGTTTCTGTGCAGGAAACTTCTTTTGCTAAGTCTTTGCCGACCATGCTGCCGAATGCAGCAATCAGTTCTTGTGCTTTTTCAACGGTGGCATCTGCACCGGTCAAGATTGCACCGCCTTGCGAGCCTTTTTCACGCAACAGGGTGGTCAGGCGGCGGGTGTCGATGTCGGCGATGGCGACGGTTTGGTTGCGTACCAAATAGTCGTGCAGGCTTTCGGATGCGCGGAAGTTGCTGTGCAAGAGCGGCAGGTCGCGGATAATCAAACCGGCGGCGTAAACGCTGCGGCTTTCTTCATCTTCGGCGTTGGTGCCGGTGTTGCCGATGTGTGGATAGGTGAGGGTAACGATTTGTTTGCAGTAGGAAGGGTCGGTCAGGATTTCCTGATAGCCGGTCATGGAAGTGTTGAACACGACTTCGCCGGAAGTCGAACCTTCGTAACCGATTGATGTGCCGTGAAATACGCTGCCGTCAGCGAGAACGAGAAGAGCCGGAGTGGTCATGATGGAATCCTGTTTGCCTGATGATGGTCGGTTCGAAAAAAATGGGTCAGGCCGTCTGAAAAATAAAAATTGTTTACAAAAAAGACAGCCTTCGGAAATCTCGGCTAAAAAAAAACACGCTCCGCAGCTTTGATTTTGCTGTGTAACGTGCTTTTTCAGACATAGCGGTCTATGCCGTAGAAGCAGTGTATTTTAAGTCAAAGTAATAGGAATTTCAAGCGTAGAGCAAATAATCGATAATTTAAAAACGTTTTATCTTTACGGTACAGTCCCTTGCTTTTGGAATGCTTGATGAATAAGGTTGAACTAAATATTCAGTCAGGCCGTCTGAAAACTGAGCAGACAGATTGTTTCATTTTTGCTGTATTTGAAATGCGCACTTAGGGAAATTCAGCCGAGTCAAACATGAAACAGGCTGTTTATGCTAAAATCGTAGCCCCATAAAAAATAAAAACAACGTCATTTTTAGCTGAGATTATCCGATGAAAAAAGAACACATTATGCAAAACGCTCCTTCAGGCCGCCATCGCCTCATTCATGCAAGCATCGCTTCCGCTTTAGCGCTTATCAGCATTGCCGCTCAGGCAAATACGCAGCAATTTGCCCAAACTCCTTTTTACCTGCAAAACAAAACCGATGTCAGCGGACAACCCAAAGTCAAACACAATATTATGTTTTTGATTGATGACTCGGGCAGTATGTTGGCTGATGCTAAGGGTGAATATCATGTAGATGATAAGAATAGAAAAATCAATATTGCAAAATCGGCATTAACGCAGGTTTTGGAGCGGTATAAAGATCAGTTTAACTGGGGCTTGCAGACTTTACATAATAATCCTCGGTATTGGAAATGGGATGAGGAAACAAGGAAAAAGAATAATGCTATTTACGCATATGCAAAATTGCCTAGCCCTGACGATGACAAAGGCGATATGAAGGATACTGAAGGCTTTACGGATGGTTCTGCCGATCGAAACTGGGAATATGTCAGAAAAAAGGTAGACAAGATGTTGGCTTACCAAGGTACGCCGACAACGCGCCGTTATTATGAAGTTGTCAAGAATTTCGTTATTCCAAATATTAAATACCGTTGTCAAAAATCTTATGTTGTTGTGGTATCTGATGGTGATGCGAACTCAAGTTGTAGTAACCAGTCTTCTGGAGAAGACCCGCGTAAATCCGCAGATACTAACTTCAATTATGATCGAAAATATTATTATTCAAATTATTACCATGCTATTCAGCGTAGCTCGGATGATGTATATCAATATTTCGGGCCGTCTGAAGTAAAAGCTTATGAAGATAAACATGGGCAAGGTGAGAAATTTTCAGGAATCGGCCTTGAAGGATATTTTGATCTGCCAAAATATGATCCGAAAGCTCCTGAAGGGGAGAAAAAGTTTCAATGCAGCGTTCGTTCAGACGGTTTTTTTGTTCCTTATTGGGATAGAAACGATGGTAATGAAAAAAGCGGGATGCGTTTCTTTAGCCAGACTTTGGCAGAAAAAGATATTAAACCTGCGATTAAGCCAACAAAGCATCCAGATGCTGCAGGTAAGCCAACAGAGCGTCTGCCAACAGAGCATCTAGATGCTGCAGGCAAGAGCTGGGATGGTGATCCAAGCGATCCCAAAGGCGTAGATTACAGCAAACAGTTGGTTCAGACTTTTACCGTGGGCTTTGGTGAGGGAATCTCTGAAGACGGGAGAAAGTATCTGGAAAAAGGTGCGAGCCGTCCAGACTGGTACTTCAATGCCTCAAAACCTGAAAAGTTGCTTGAGGCCTTTAAAACCATTATCGACAATATTGAAAATGACAGCAAGAATACGAAATTTGAAGGGGTATCCTCTACTGCACCGGCAACGACCAGTACAGGTATTCCCAATATGGCGGCAACGGTTCATTTAAATACCGGCTCTTGGAGCAGTCAGTTGCGGTTTTATAAATTAAACCGCGATGGTACGCCTATCAATACGACTGAGTTTGTTCAGCCATCATTTAATAACCGTCTTACTTTGGTTAATGATGGCAGTAAGACCTATTTCATCGATAGAGTTGCAGATAATGAGGCTTCAAACGCCGATTTTGGCATTTCAGACGGCAGTGCGAAAGATAAGTTGGAATGGAAAAATGCATTGCTGGAATGGACTGGCCGAGCACGTAGTGATAAAGCCATCAAAGCAGATGCAGAGGCAAAAGGTTATAGCCAGTCTTATCGTATCCGTCCGACTGACCCTAATGATGCAAGTAAAGATGAACGTAATTTGGGCGATATTTTAGACGGTTCGGTTGCTTCGGTTGGCGATAAGCGCGACAACCGTCAAGAGTTTTTGGTCGCCGCTGCCAATGACGGCATGGTACATATTTTCCGTAATGGTACGCCTAGCAATCCTTATGACTTGAAACTCAGCTATATTCCGGCAGGTATGGAACGTGAGGACGAGAAAGGTCAAGCAACAACTTTGGGCAAAGTTCTGAAAGATATTGCACGCGATGGTTACGGCTCCGGTACGCCACACCGCTATATGGTCAATGGTGGCTTTGTTCTCCGTCAAACGCCTGATAAGCAAACCTTTATGTTTGGCGCAATGGGTCAGGGTGGACGCGGTGCGTATGCGTTGAATATTGGTGCAGTGGCTAACAGTGATCGTAGTAGTAGTTGGAATACGACTGTGCCTTTGTTTGAAACAAAAAAAGGCTCTGACAATAAGCTAGGTTATACCATTGGTTCGACACAAATTGGTCGTGTTTCTATCAAGCGCGATACCACTCCGGTCAATTTGAAATCTGATGTGCGCTATGCGGGTTTCTTGGCCAGCGGCTATCGTACTGAAGATGTGAACAGTGCCGACAATGAAACGGCTTTATATGTCTATGATATGACAGGTAAAGAAGCTGGTACGCAAGATATCGGCAAAAATGTTTCTAGTGCCGGTAATCTCTTGGCCAAGATTTCTGCACCCAATGGCAAAGGTGGACTTTCTACACCGACTTTGGTAGACACCGATTTTGACGGTATTGTCGATATTGCCTATGCCGGCGACCGTTACGGCAATATGTTCCGCTTTGACTTGAGTGGTGAAACACCGTCCAAATGGTCTGCGCAAATGATTTTCCAAGGATCGGGTAATCAACCGATTACGTCTGCGCCTGCGGTATCACGCCGCAGTAAAGACAAGTATGTCGTCATTTTTGGTACGGGTAGTGAGATTTATCAGAATGAATTGACCAATACCAATGGCCAAATCAATGCCGTTTACGGTATTTACGACGATGTGTCTACTGATGAATCCAAAAAAGCGGTTTTGGCAAACAGCAGTGAGTTGGAACAGCAAACCAGAGAAAGTTACGGCGAACACATTTATGTCAGCGACAATAAGGTTGGCGAAGGCAAAAAAGGCTGGAGTCTGACTTTAGATCCGAATGAACGTGTGACTGTCAAACCGACGATGATTTTGCGTACAGCTGTTCTGACCATTCGTAAGTATGAAACCAAAACAATTCATACTGATTCTTCCAGTACCGATGTTTGTTTGCCGGACAGCACGTCCACACAAACGACGGCGAAAACGATTATTTTGGGCGTAAATGCTGAAAACGGTGGCCGTTTGGGCTTGCGTGATGCGCGTATCTCCAGCAAGGACCGTAAGTTTATCAAACGTGAAAATAATGGTCAGATTTATTACGCCAACGGTATGACTTTTGATGGTGTTATCAACTTTACTTATATGAATTCCAGCAAAGCCGACGATTCTCCGGTCACTGCCGATGGCGATAGCGGCGGCACGGGTACGGATAAGGAGCTGAATGCTACGCCGAGCGTGCCAAACAATAAATGTTTTGCAACTAAAGGTGATCGCAGTCTCTTGTCTAACCAACTGGTCAGCCTGGAAGTACAAGGCCGTACATGCGGACTCAAACGCATCAGCTGGCGTGAATTGTTCTTTTAATCTGTAAGGCTTGAATATCGAGGCCGTCTGAATTTTTCAGACGGCCTTTCCTGTTGAGTAGTAGTAATTCAAAGATGTTGGATTGGTGGATAGAAAAGCTTGTTTAAAAGTAAAACAA
>ERZ1699249.113-NODE-113-length-10912-cov-2.034678_pt1 | contig 10912 bp, 10 predicted proteins | sample MGYA00581527_ERZ1699249 | MGnify/ENA primary metagenome ERZ1699249 (study PRJEB42319, sample SAMD00040308) | human oral metagenome | material: saliva | host: Homo sapiens | study: EMG produced TPA metagenomics assembly of PRJDB4115 data set (Metgenomic analysis of... | reverse complement strand
GATGTGCACTACACATCTGCTCTAGTTTTCTTCTTTCTGCTCTAAGGTACGCTGGTAGGCCTGAATCTGTCGTTCCAGTTCTTCTTTGATAGCTCCTTCGGGAGCGTATTTTTCTTCCCAGTCATCTGGTTTGAGGATTTTATGGGTGACGGGGTCAAAGTGAGCCTTCCCGTCTGGGAAAATTTTGCCCATATTAGCCCGATGGACAATATCGAACAGCTGCTCTGGATCCACTCCCATCAGGACAAAACTGCCATAAGTGAAGTATAGAGTATCAATCAAGGCATCTACTTGCCCTACCAAATCTTGCTTAGCAGGTGTTTTCTTAGCAACTTTCTCTGCTGCTTGATCCAATGCTTGGTGTAACTGTCCAACTGCCCGTTCGAAGTCTTCTTCAGAAGAGCTAGCAGCTCGAACAAACTCGACCAGTTCTTCTATCTTAAATCCCGCTCTATGGGTGGCACCTTCTAAATCCCAAGCTCGAGGTTCTTCTTGGGTTCGTTCATCCATCATGTGGTGGAAGGTCTTGACCTTATTGAAATGATAGTCACGGCTGACAAAGACTTTTTCTGAGGCCAGAACACCAAAATGTTCCAAGGCCTTGTGGATTCCGTCTTGCTGATTGCTGGTGGTGATGTGTTTGGCGACTTCCTTGACACTGCTACTACCATTTCCCATAGCAACTGACATACCGACACCAGCCAGCATTTCAAGGTCGTTATCCGAATCACCAAAGGCCATAACTTGGTTGAGATCAAAACCATATTCTTTCCCAACTCGGCGTATGCCTTCCAATTTAGAGTTTCCTTGATTGATGACATCCGCTGCAAAAGGATTACTACGTGTCAATTTCAAGTCTTCAAAATCAGCTGCCGCCTTCTCAGATTCTTCTGGCGTCATCAGCATCAAGACTTGGTAGATAGGCTGATTCATCAGATGAAGCAGGTCTTCTTCCTTTTGGGGAACAACCTTGCTGACCATACGATTAAAGGAATGACTCACCGTCCGAGTTAAAACAGAGGGAACGAAGCGACTGATTCGTTGGGAAAAAGAACCCAAACCAAAGGACATGATTTTAGAACCCAACATGGCATCCTTGGTCCCTAGGGCAATCTCCTTGCCCTCTTTTTTAGCATAAGTAATTAGCTGGCGCAAATGTAACTTGGAAATAGGGCTCGTGAACAAGACTCTATCTTTAGTAAAGATATACTGGCCATTGTAGGTTACCGCAAAATCCAGATCCAAATCGTCCATCAATTCCTTAACAAAAAAAGGTCCTCGACCTGTCGCTACGCCGACAAGTACCCCTTGTTCTTTGACAATTTTAATCGCGTCTTTAGTGGATTTCAAAACACTCTTGCGATCGTTGACCAAGGTTCCATCGATATCAAAAAAAACAGCTTTGACTTCCATCCTATCCCAATCTCCCCTTTTGTGATACAATGATTATACCACATTTCAGAAAGAGTGAGTAAATCATGACTAAGAAAATCCTTGTTTTACATACGGGTGGAACTATTTCCATGCAAGCCGATGCTTCTGGCGCTGTTGTGACGAGTTCGGATAATCCCATGAACCATGTGTCCAACCCACTTGAAGGAATCCAAGTCCACGCCTTGGACTTTTTTAACCTGCCAAGCCCCCATATCAAACCCAAGCATATGCTGGCCCTCTACCAGAAAATTAAAGAGGAAGCGGCTAACTACGATGGAGTGGTGATCACACACGGAACCGATACTTTAGAGGAAACAGCCTATTTCCTTGATACCATGGAAGTTCCCCATATGCCTATCGTTCTAACAGGGGCCATGCGCAGCTCTAACGAACTCGGTAGTGACGGTGTTTATAATTATCTGAGTGCTTTGCGGGTAGCTAGCGATGACAAGGCTGCTGACAAAGGAGTTTTGGTCGTTATGAACGATGAAATCCACGCTGCCAAGTATGTCACCAAAACACATACGACCAACGTCAGCACCTTCCAGACTCCAACACACGGGCCCCTTGGTCTGATTATGAAACAGGAAATACTCTACTTTAAAACAGCTGAACCTCGTGTTCGCTTTGACCTTGATCACATACAAGGCTTAGTCCCTATCATCTCGGCTTATGCTGGTATGACAGATGAGCTGATTGATATGCTGGATTTGGAACAATTGGACGGTTTGATTATCCAAGCCTTCGGAGCTGGTAATATTCCCAAAGAAACGGCTCAAAAATTAGAAAGCCTTCTGAAAAGAGGAATCCCAGTCGCCCTGGTTTCACGATGCTTTAACGGTATCGCAGAACCTGTTTATGCCTACCAAGGTGGGGGCGTACAGTTGCAAAAGGCCGGTATTTTCTTTGTCAAAGAACTTAACGCCCAAAAAGCTCGCCTGAAACTCCTCATTGCCCTCAATGCTGGACTAACAGGACAGGCTTTGAAAGACTATATGGAAGGCTAATTCCCTTCTCTAAAAACAAATCAGGAAATCTTCACGATTCCCTGATTTTTTCTATTTACGTTTTCGTGTTGAACGACGTTCTGTCAAACCATGAGGTAAGAGAACTTCACGTTCTTCCAACTCTTCCTTGTGCATAATCTTAGTCAACATACGCATACTAATAGCACCAAGGTCATAAAGAGGTTGGGCAATAGTTGTCAAGTTTGGACGGGTAAAGCGTGAGACTTGCGAATCATCACTAGTAATGATTTCAAACTCTTCTGGCACAGACACACCCTTATCAGCAAGGCCGTTCAAGACACCTGCTGCCAGCTCGTCACCTGTTACAACTGCTGCAGTTGCATTTGATGAAATCAAGCGCTCTGCCAAGGCATAACCGTCTTCATAAGTGTATTTAGATTCAAATACCAATCCTTCGCTATAAGAAATACCTGCTTTTTTCAAGGCTTCCTTGTAGCCAACCAAACGAACCTTACCATTGATATCATCCACTAGTGGACCGCTAACGAAAGCAATGCGCTCATTTTCTTTAGCAAGGTAGGTTACTGCATCAATCGTTGCTTGTTTGTAGTCAATATTGACACTTGGAAGCTGATGTTCTACATCCACAGTTCCTGCAAGAACAACTGGTGTTCGAGAACGAGAAAACTCTGAACGAATTTTTTCAGTCAAGTGGTAGCCCATAAAGATGATACCATCCACTTGCTTAGAAAACAGGGTATTGACCACTGAAACTTCCTTGTCATCATCCTCATCACTATTGGCAAGGACGATATTGTACTTGTACATTTCAGCGATATCATCAATCCCTTTAGCAAGCGTTGAGAAATAGCCATTGGTAATATTTGGAATCACGACACCGACAGTGGTTGTCTTTTTACTTGCAAGACCACGCGCCACTGCATTTGGACGGTAATCCAAACGGTCAATCACCTCAAGCACTTTTTTACGAGTATTCTCTTTTACATTCTTATTGCCATTGACTACACGGCTAACTGTCGCCATTGAAACTCCTGCTTCACGGGCGACATCATAAATCGTTACTGTATCGTCTGTATTCATTCCATTTCCTTTCTATATCATACCTCACGAGACTCCAAAAAAGAGACGGTATGAAAATTTCGTTTTCATGATTCCACTTATTCCATTTTATCACTATTTGTAAACACTTTCAAGTATTTTTTGAAGATTGTTTGAAAAAAATTTCATAGAAAACTATGTTTATGAAGAAAAAATCACCTTTTCTTGATTTTTAATCCTATTTGCTGTATGATAAGGGAAAAGAAAGGGGGAAGAAATATGGCTTTTACCAATACCCACATGCGGTCGGCTAGTTTTGGCATTGTTACCAGCTTGCCTGATGATGTCATTGACTCTTTTTGGTATATTATTGACCACTTCTTAAAAAATGTCTTTGAATTGGAAGAAGAACTCGAGTTTCAATTGCTTAATAACCAAGGAAAAATTACCTTCCATTTTTCAAGTCAACACCTCCCTACAGCTATTGATTTTGACTTTAACCATTCTTTTGACCCTCTTTATCCCCCGAGAGTACTGGTTTTAGATATGGACGGTAGAGAAACTATCCTCCTCCCAGAAGAAAATGACCTATTTTAATACTCAATGAAAATCAAAGAGCAAACTAGGAAGCTAGCCGCAGGTTGCTCAAAACACTGTTTTGAGGTTACAGATGGAAGCTAACGTGGTTTGAAGAGATTTTCGAAGAGTATAAAAACTCTAGCCTTCAGTTGCAAGTGACTGAAAACTAGAGTTTTTTCTATTTTTTCAAAGCATCATACAAGTTACGGATAGGTTGCTTTAAGGTAGGATGGATAAAATGAGGTGCAATTTCCTGTAAGGACTCAAGGACAAAAAGGCGTTCCGCTATGTAAGGATGAGGCAAGATGAGGTCGTCTGTATAAAGGATCTGGTCCTCCACAAAGAGCAAGTCCAAATCAATCAAACGAGGTCCCCAATGCACTTCTCTCACCCGTCCCATCTCTGACTCAATGGCTAACAAGGTCTCTAATAGCACTGGGGCAGGCAACCATGTTTCTACTTCAATCACTTGATTTGCAAAGCTATCTTGCTCCACACCACCCCAAGGCTCCGTCGTCAAGACACTGGACTCTTTGAGAATATGGATACCTCGAGCTCGCATTTTCTCAACGGCTTGTTTCAAGTTTGCTTGTTTATCTCCCATATTGCTTCCTAGGGCGATAAAGGCTCGTTGCTTGCGGCGATGAATAGTTACCGAGCAAGTATCTAGTGCCAAATGCACCGGTGCCCAAGGTTTTTTCAGTTCCAGCTGAATTTCTTGGACAAGAGGATAAGCCTCAAAGGTACGTTCTACCAGTTTGTAGGCTACCGTTTCAATCAAGTCCTCACTCGTTTCCTGAAACCAAGTCGTCCACTGCTGACACAGTTCTCCGTAATGGACAGAGGCTGTTAAATCAAAGTCTGTCGCCGCCTTGGTCATATCATAGGATAGGATGGCTGAAACGACAAACTTCTGCCCCAATTCTTTCTCACTAGGAAAAAGACCATGATAGGCAAAAATTTCCAAATCCTTAATCTGCAGTTGATCCATAATGATTCCTTTCTAGAAAAATCCGCCCAAAGCGGATTCTTTTACAGTCCCATTAAACGATAAGCCTGATCTCGGAGGTCCTTATCTGTTTCAAATAGACCACGAGCTACTGTCGTCAAGGTTGCAGTGCCTGGTTTTCTGACACCACGCATACTCATACACATATGCTCCGCTTCAATGACAACAAAGGCTCCTTTAGCACCTAGATAGTCCATCAAGGCATCGGCTACTTCGATATTCAATCGTTCTTGAATTTGTGGTTTTTTAGAATAAACTTCAACCGTACGGGCTAGCTTAGATAAACCTGCCACACGACCATCTGGAATGTAGGCAATATGCGCTCTCCCATAAAATGGTAGAAAGTGGTGTTCACACATGGTATGGAAAAAGATATCCTTTTCTACCACCATATTATCGTCGATAATCTCAAAGGATTTTGACAAATGTTCCTCCGCTGTTTGACCAAGACCTGAAAAAATCTCTTGGTACATACGGGCTACACGAGCAGGTGTTTCCTGCAAGCCCTCGCGGTTAGCGTCCTCTCCCACAGCCTCGATAATCATTTTTACAGCTGCTTCAATCTTTTGTGTATCCATTCTCGTTTTTCCTCTCCATCAGATAGGCTCTCACTTGGCTCAAGAAATACAAGGAACCTGTGACAATCCTAACTGTTTTTTTCTCTTCTTTTTTATCTGTCAATTTCTGCTCTAGAAAATCCTGCCAATCTTGGTAGCTGAGATTTCTAGACTTAGCTGCCTCTTTCAGCACGCTTTCATCAGTCGCCCGACTATCGTCAAAATGTGTCAGGGTAAGCTCGGTATCTGGTATTTCCCCCAGCAAATCCAACATATCCTCCAAGGCCTTGGTTTTGATGCAAGTAAAGAGGATTTCCTTACGATAATCCGCAAAGCGTTCTTGCAAGGTTGCCAATAAAGCCTTGATAGCGTGAGGATTGTGGGCTCCATCCAAAATCATCAAGGGTTCCCTTGACACGACCTCCAGACGCCCAGGCCACCTGGTTTCTTCCAAGGCTTGAGAAACCAAGTCATTACTCGCTAGCTCTCGACCATCTTCTTGATAAAAAGTATCAAGTAAAGCTATGGCCATCCCAGCATTCTCTATCTGGTGCAAACCAAGCAGGCCAGTCTGGAAACGACCTTGTCTGATAGAACTGGTATAGTCAAATATTTCGCCTATTACCACACTCTCTTGATGACAAACCTGATAATCTCTATCATATCTAAGTCTCGGCGCATCTTTCCCTTCCGCAATGCGGTCAATCACAGCCAAAGCTTCTGGAGCGATACGACCTGTTACCAAGGGAATACCTTGTTTGATAATACCAGCTTTCTGCTCTGCTATGGCTTCCAAGGTGTCACCAAGTAGGGCTACATGGTCCAATCCAATAGTCGTGATGCCTGTTAAAATTGGCTGGCAAACATTGGTACTATCCAAAAGCCCACCCATGCCGACTTCCATGATGGCCACATCTACTTGCTCTGAGGCAAAGTAGTCATAGGCTATGGCTGTGATAATCTCAAACTCGGTTGTTCCCTGCAAATTGGCAGTCGCTTCCCCCTCCAGCAAAGACTGATAGTCTACCATGAGAGCTTCTAGTCTCGCTTCTGGGATAGATTCCCCATTGATGCTAATCTGGTCTGTGTAGTGAATGAGATAGGGCGAGCTAAACACACCAACTCTCAAGCCTAGCTTTTCCAGCATATTTTTCAAAAAAGCAATGGTCGAACCCTTGCCATTGGTTCCTCCGATATGGATGACCTTGAGTTTGAGATGGGGATTTCCACGCAACGCTAACAGTTCCACCATTCGTTCCAAGCCAAAATGCGGTTGGTCCGTCCGGTAGTTAGCAATCCACTGATTGTTTTCAATTTCTTTCATCTTATTTATATTGTTTTAAATCTAGATTTTCCGCTTCATCAGCCAGACGAATGGCGGAGGCAATTTCAACTGCCATCCTGTGACTAGCTACGTCATGCACGCGCACCACTTCCACACCCTGTCTCGCAGCGATACTGGTTACATGAGCCGAAGCCGTATCTCGATTGCGGAAACCAAGTTCTGTCTCAGGATTGACTTCAAAACCACTTTCTTCAAGGATATTGATGACAAACCGCTTGCGCGACACTCCGAGAAAGATTGGATAGCCTTTCTGATGTAGTTTATCCAGGTCACGTAAAAGAAGCAAATTTTCTTTCTTGGTCAGACCAAAGCCGATTCCCGGATCCAACAGGATATTTTCTTGTGCAATCCCAGCTTGATTTGCTCTCGCTAGTGCTCGTTCAAAGAAAGTCTCCATCAACTCTTCGATTGGCAATTTTTCAAAGTCAGCTAACTCTTTTTCTGTAAAAGCTTGACCAAAGCCAAAATGAGGAAAGATGAGTGAGCTAGGACGCTGAGGTCGAGCCATAACTGGATTAAACATGATGACCACTTTCGCTCCAGCCTTAGCAACCACATGGGCCATTTTTTCATCACCCATGAGACCAGTGATATCATTGACTAGATTGGCACCAGCAGCCAAAGCAGCTTCTGCCACCTGACTTTTCCAAGTATCGATAGAAATGAGAACATCACTTTCCTTGCGAATCGCTTTAATCACTGGAACAACACGCTGGATTTCCTCTTCTATCTCAACATAGCTACTTCCCGGCCGAGTCGATTCTCCGCCGATATCTAGCATACTAGCCCCTTCTGCTATCAATTTACGAGCCTGCTGGAGTGCCTGCTCAAGAGCAAAAAATTGACCACCATCCGAAAAGGAATCTGGGGTTACATTGATAATTCCGCAAATAGCTGTCTTTGCATGATTGGCTTTACTTGACATATCGGTCACTCCCTCAAGGCTTTGCATCATATTATTTCTCTATTTTACCATAAAAAGAAAAAGATGGACACGATTGCATTCATCTTTTTCCCAATAGAAACAAGTAAGCAATTGTCAAAAATCTTAAACAGAAATCCCTAATGTCCGACTCATGATCACCACAAGAGCCAACAAACAGAAAGCAACCCCATTAACAATCATGTGAAGTAAGATAGACATTTCCAAACGTTGGGTCTTGTAAGCCGTCCAAGATAGAACGATCGACATACCTCCATAAATCAATAAAGAAGGTAAATTACTTGGTTGATGCAATAAAGCAAACACAATCGTACCGACTACAAATCCCAAGTTCTCTTTTCCTCGGAAAATCTTTTTAGGAACAATTCCACGGCACAAGATTTCCTCACAAATTGGAGCAAGCAAGGCTAGCAAGAAGAAGCTAGAAATCAAAGAACTATTTTGAACCATATCGTTAATCTGAGACTGGTTAGCTGTTGTCGTCTCATTTGACAGTTGTAACAAGATAGAACCAAGTATATTTGAACCGATAATAACTAAATAACTCAAGCCCAAGCGTGCCAAATCCTTAGCTCTGAAAAAAGAAAAATTAAAACTTGCTAACTGCGTTTTACGAGCTCCAAAAATAAATAGTGCCAACACTACAATCGAAATACCAGCAACTATCAGTCCTGACTGTAACAGTGGTACTGCATTTAAAGTTAAAATAGCAGTAACCCCTAAAGGAATCTGATATAAAATTGTCGCTAGCAAGAAGACCAAAAGCCATCCTGCACGATTCAACAATTCTTTCCACATACTTTTCTCTTCCATCATTCATCTCCTAGACTTTGTATTAAAAAAAGGGGGAAATCCCCCTGGGTAATTCTATTATAGGGCCATGCTGATATAGTTAAGGATAAACAAGGCATCCAAAATCCAAATCATGACATGAACATCTTTAGCTTGACCTTTAACAATTTTAGTCAAAGTGTAAGTCAAGAAACCAACTGCAATCCCTTGAGTGATAGAGTAGCTGAATCCCATAAAGATAGATGTGAAGAAAGCAGGAACCGCTTCAGACATATCATCCCAATGAATATTTTTCAAGCTAGCCAACATCATAATCCCAACAATAATTAAGATTGGAGCTGTAGCAGATGTTGGTACGATAGCGAGAAGTGGGCTAAAGAAACTTGCAATTGCAAAACAGATAGCTACAACCAAGGCTGTCAAACCAGTACGTCCACCTGCACCGATACCAGCAGCAGACTCAACATAAGTCGTTACGTTCGAAGTACCAGCGATGGCACCAATTGAAGTACCAATCAAGTCAGAGTAAAGAGCCTTATCCAACTTAGCTGATTGGTGATTTTCACCATTTGTCGCTACGATACCAACTTTTTCACCTGTACCAATCAAGGTACCAATCGTGTCAAAAATATCTGTCAATGAGAAGGCAAGAATAGCCATCAGAGTTTCAGGCAAGCGAGCTGTATCTGAAATCAAAGCTCCCAAACCTTCTGAACCAAGAGCTGCACCAAAGACTGTCTTCAAGTCTTCAAAGGCTGCACCAACATGGTTATTAGCAAAATCGATACTAGACAAATCTACCAAACCAACTGCGATAGCAAGAACAGTTGTTGTCAAGATAGAGAGGATAATTCCCCCTTTAATCCCTTTGATAACAAAGAAGATTGTGATAGCAAGTCCTGCAAGAGCCACCAAAACAGCTGGATTATTAAAGTCAACCAATCCTGGAACTGCTGAAGAGTTCGCTGCAATCGTTGCTTGGGCTTTGTCAGCCCCTTCTCCTACAACAGTATAGTTGCCTGGATCAATCGTAAATTTCAAAAGTCCAGCATTCTTAATTCCTACGTAGGCAAGGAAAACACCGATACCTGCTGAAATAGCTGAACGAAGAGCAGTAGGAATGGATTCAATGATCATTTTGCGTACATTTGTCAAAGTAATAATCAATGAAATAATCCCACAGATGAAGACCATAGCCAAGGCTTCTTGCCAAGAATAACCAAGTCCAAATACGACTGTAAAAGTAAAGAAAGCATTCAGCCCCATACCTGGAGCTTGGGCATATGGCAAGTTAGCGTAGAAAGCCATCATCAAGGTACCAGCAACGGCACCGATAATCGTCGCTAGGAAGACACCCTGAGCAGGCATCCCTGTTTGCGAAAGCATTTGTGGGTTTACAAAGAGAATATAGCTCATTGCAAAGAAAGTTGTTAAACCAGCGAGAACCTCTGTACGAACGTCTGTACCGTTCTCTTTTAGTTTAAATAATTTGTCCATCATCAATCTCCTTTTAATTTTTACGAACAATAATAGAATTATATCATTTATCATTCACTTTTTCAATATCTTTGTTTGATTTATTTAAGAATTTGATGCAATTCCATTTTTCGTTTGGAATCTGCTTTTCTGCCTGCTTTTTGTTATAATAGAAGACATCTTATCTGGAAAGACACTAGAAAGGTTTATATGACGAAGAAAATTATTGCAGTTGACCTGGATGGAACCCTGCTCAACTCAGACAGTCAGATTTCTGACTTTACCAAAGAAACCATTAAAAAAGTTGCTGAAAAAGGGCATCAGGTTATTATTACGACAGGTCGCCCTTACCGCATGTCAAAAGATTTCTACCGTGAACTAGGCTTAGACACTCCTATGATTAATTTCAACGGCTCCCTCACTCATTTACCAGACCAAGTTTGGGACTTTGAAAAGTGTTTGACCGTAGACAAAAAATATCTGTTAGATATGGTTCAACGTTCAGAAGACATTCAAGCCGATTTTATCGCTGGAGAATATCGTAAAAAATTCTACATTACAAATCCTAATGAAGAAATTGCCAATCCCAAACTATTTGGTGTAGAAGCTTTCCAGCCTGAAGATCAATTCCAGCCTGAATTGGTGACCAAGGACCCTAATTGTATTCTGTTGCAGACCAGAGCCAGTGACAAATATGCCTTGGCAAAAGAAATGAACGCCTTCTACCAGTATCAACTTTCTATTAATACC
>ERZ1699249.107-NODE-107-length-11157-cov-1.150227_pt1 | contig 11157 bp, 8 predicted proteins | sample MGYA00581527_ERZ1699249 | MGnify/ENA primary metagenome ERZ1699249 (study PRJEB42319, sample SAMD00040308) | human oral metagenome | material: saliva | host: Homo sapiens | study: EMG produced TPA metagenomics assembly of PRJDB4115 data set (Metgenomic analysis of... | reverse complement strand
TTTTTATGTTGTTTAGTTAATGTCATTATTCTAAACGTCTCCTTCTATTTTTTGGGGTTTCCCCATTCGCATTTATTCTACCACTTTTACTATTCTTTGTCACGGTTTTACGCCTAATTTGGACGATGTAAACGTTTTTACTCTTGTGTTCCGAAGGAGAAAAAAAGCACTAAATGTGTTATAATAGTATGGTGAATTAATTAAAGAGAGGCATTGTTTTAATGCAGGATAATAACTTAGTTGATGTTAATTTAGCATCGGAAATAAAGACCAGTTTTATCGATTACGCTATGAGTGTTATCGTGTCACGGGCTCTTCCTGACGTTCGAGATGGTTTAAAACCAGTTCATCGTCGAATCCTATATGGAATGAATGAACTTGGTGTTACGCCAGATAAACCACATAAGAAATCTGCCCGTATTACAGGGGACGTAATGGGTAAATACCACCCACACGGGGATTCCTCTATCTATGAAGCCATGGTCCGCATGGCTCAATGGTGGAGTTACCGTTACATGCTTGTCGACGGCCATGGAAACTTTGGTTCCATGGATGGTGATGGTGCTGCCGCCCAACGTTACACCGAGGCACGCATGAGCAAGATTGCTCTGGAGATGCTTCGTGATATCAATAAAAATACAGTTGATTTCGTTGATAACTATGATGCCAATGAACGTGAACCCTTGGTCTTGCCAGCTCGTTTTCCAAACCTTTTGGTTAATGGAGCAACTGGTATTGCTGTTGGGATGGCTACCAATATTCCACCTCACAATTTGGGTGAAACCATTGATGCAGTGAAGTTGGTCATGGATAATCCTGAAGTGACCACTAAGGATTTGATGGAAGTCTTGCCTGGGCCAGATTTTCCAACTGGTGCTCTTGTCATGGGGAAATCAGGTATCCATAAGGCTTACGAAACAGGTAAAGGTTCGATTGTTCTTCGTTCTCGTACTGAAATTGAAGAAACTAAGACTGGCCGTGAGCGCATCGTTGTAACAGAATTTCCATACATGGTCAACAAAACAAAGGTACATGAGCATATTGTTCGTTTAGTTCAGGAAAAGCGTATTGAGGGAATTACAGCAGTACGTGATGAATCAAACCGTGAAGGGGTTCGATTTGTTATTGAAGTCAAGCGTGATGCCTCGGCCAATGTTATCCTTAATAATCTCTTCAAGATGACCCAGATGCAAACCAACTTTGGTTTTAATATGCTTGCAATCCAAAATGGGGTACCGAAGATTTTATCTCTTCGTCAGATTTTGGATGCATATATTGAGCACCAAAAAGAAGTGGTTGTTCGTCGTACACGTTTTGATAAGGAAAAAGCAGAAGCGCGTGCTCATATTTTAGAAGGTCTCTTAATCGCACTAGACCACATCGACGAAGTGATTCGTATCATCCGTGCTAGTGAAACGGATGCGGAAGCACAAGCTGAGTTGATGAGCAAGTTTAAGCTTTCTGAACGTCAAAGTCAGGCCATCCTTGATATGCGTCTTCGTCGTTTGACAGGTTTGGAACGTGACAAGATTCAGTCTGAGTTTGATGATTTAATCGCTTTGATTGCAGACTTGGCGGATATTCTTGCTAAGCCGGAACGTGTTTCTCAAATTATTAAAGATGAATTAGACGAAGTTAAGCGTAAGTTTGGCGACCAACGTCGTACTGAATTGATGGTCGGTGAAGTCTTAAGCCTCGAAGATGAGGATTTGATTGAAGAATCGGATGTCTTGATTACGCTTTCTAATAAGGGCTACATCAAACGTCTGGATCAAGCCGAGTTTACTGCTCAAAAACGTGGGGGTCGTGGTGTTCAAGGAACCGGGGTTAAGGATGATGATTTTGTCCGTGAGTTAGTGTCAACTAGTACTCATGATCACTTACTCTTCTTTACAAATAAAGGCCGTGTCTATCGCCTGAAAGGCTATGAAATTCCTGAATATGGCCGTACAGCCAAGGGATTGCCGATTGTCAATCTTTTGAAATTGGATGAAGGCGAAAGTATTCAGACTATCATCAATGTTGAATCTGAACGTAGTGATGATGCTTACCTCTTCTTCACAACCCGTCATGGTATTGTGAAGAGAACCAGCGTCAAGGAATTTGCTAACATTCGTCAAAATGGACTTAAAGCACTGAACCTCAAGGATGAAGATGAGTTGATTAATGTATTGTTGACGGAAGAAGACACGGATATTATCATTGGTACAAAGTTTGGTTATTCAGTTCGCTTTAATCAATCAGCTGTTCGTGGTATGAGTCGTATCGCCACTGGTGTGAAAGGTGTTAACCTTCGTGACGGAGACACAGTTGTTGGTGCTAGTGTGATTACAGACCAGGACGAGGTTCTTATTATCACAGAAAAAGGATACGGTAAGCGCACAGTTGCGACTGAATATCCAACAAAAGGTCGTGGTGGTAAAGGGATGAAGACGGCTAATGTAGCTGAAAAAAATGGTCCTCTATCAGGTCTTTTGACTGTTAAAGGTGATGAAGATTTGATGATTATCACTGATACAGGTGTCATGATTCGAACCAACGTTGCCAATATTTCACAAACAGGACGCTCAACTATGGGAGTTAAAGTGATGCGCCTGGATCAAGATGCTAAAATTGTAACCTTTACTACGGTTGCAGCGGCAGAAAAAGAAGAAGTTGGGACAGAAAACGAAACAGAAGGTGAAGCATAATGTCTCATAAAAAGAATAAAAAGAAAACAAATCGTAAAAATTTACTAATCAATATCTAGGCAGGGTTTTTAATCCTCTTGTCAGTGGCTTTGATTTTCAATTCAAAAATTCGTGATATCTTCATGGTTTGGAATACCAATAAATACCAAGTCAGCCAGGTATCAAAAGAAAAATTGGAAGAAAATCAAGATACAGAAGGAAATTTTGACTTTGATTCAGTAAAAGCTATCTCGTCAGAAGCTGTCTTATCCTCACAATGGGATTCGCAAAAATTGCCAGTTATTGGTGGAATTGCTATTCCTGAAGTAGAAATTAACTTGCCTATTTTTAAAGGTCTTGATAATGTCAATCTCTTCTATGGAGCTGGTACAATGAAGCGTGACCAAGTGATGGGGAAAGGAAACTATTCACTTGCGAGCCATCACATCTTCACGGCGGAAAATGCCAGTCAGATGCTATTTTCTCCATTATCACGTGCTAAAAATGGAATGAAAATTTATCTAACTGATAAAAATAAAGTTTATACTTATGAAATACGTGAAGTCAAACGTGTTACACCAGATCGTGTTGATGAGGTTGATGATAGAGAAGGGGTCAATGAGATCACATTAGTAACCTGTGAAGACCTTGCCGCTACAGAACGTATTATTGTAAAAGGTGATTTGAAAGAAACAAAAGATTATTCACAGACATCTGATGAAATTCTAACAGCTTTCAATCAACCATATAAACAATTTTATTAATACAAATCAGTGAAATCTTGGATTTCACTGATTTTTTTAAGATTTTCATAAAAATAAACTTTTATGAAATACAGAAAACGCTTCCTTAATTCTAAAGTTTGTGATATAATTATCAGGGAAAAAAATTTTAGGAGTTTGTTATGGTTTCTTCAGAATTTATCTCAAAGATTGAATTTGCTTGCAAGAAGAAAGAAAGTCTTTATAGTCAGAGCAAATTTAAGTATGCGATTCGTTCGATGTTCGCAGGTGCATTTTTAACCTTCAGTACAGCTGCAGGTGCAGTTGGAGCTGACTTGATTAATAAAATTGCACCAGGTAGTGGACGCTTCCTCTTCCCATTTGTCTTTGCTTGGGGATTGGCCTACATTGTTTTCTTGAATGCCGAGTTGGTAACATCAAACATGATGTTCTTGACTGCTGGTAGTTTCTTGAAAAAAATCTCTTGGAGAAAAACAGCTGAGATTTTACTTTACTGTACCTTGTTCAATCTTATCGGAGCTTTGATAGCAGGTTGGGGCTTTGCTCATTCGGCAGCCTATGCACATCTGACACACGATAGTTTCATCTCAGGGGTTGTTGAGATGAAGTTAGGCCGCTCAAATGAATTAATCTTGCTTGAGGCGATTTTGGCAAATATTTTCGTAAATATTGCGATTCTTTCATTTGTTTTGGTCAAAGATGGTGGTGCCAAACTTTGGCTTGTGTTGTCAGCAATTTACATGTTTGTATTCTTAACAAACGAGCACATTGCGGCGAACTTTGCTTCTTTCGCGATTGTAAAATTCAGTGTTGCTGCTGATTCAATTGCTAACTTCGGTGTTGGGAATATGCTTCGCCACTGGGGTGTAACCTTCATTGGAAACTTTATCGGAGGAGGTCTTTTGATGGGTCTTCCATATGCCTTCCTCAATAAAAATGAAGATACTTATGTAGATTAAGAAAATGAGCACGATTGATTCGTGCTTTTTTCGATTTTGTAAGAAGTAATAGCCGCTTCTTATATCAAAATATAGAAAACTGATATTTGTAAACTATAACTTAAGGTGCTACAATATCCTTAATCAAACTATTTGGAGGTCGTTTTATGACTCGTGATTTTAAATTTGAAACCTTGCAACTACATGCTGGTCAAGTTGTGGATCCAGCTACCAAGTCTCGTGCAGTGCCGATTTATCAAACAACATCCTTTGTTTTTGATGACACGCAGGAAGGTGCCGATTTGTTTGCCTTGAGAAAACCAGGGAACATTTATACTCGTATCACCAATCCTACAACAGCTGCCTTTGAAGAAAGAATTGCTGCCCTTGAAGGTGGTGTTGGAGCTCTTGCAACAGCATCAGGTATGGCCGCGGTTACTTATACGATTTTGGCTCTTGCACATGCTGGTGATCATGTAGTAGCAGCATCAACTATTTACGGTGGAACCTTCAATCTCTTGAAAGAAACCCTTCCTCGTTATGGGATCACAACAACCTTCGTCGATGTTGATGATTTGGAGGAAGTGGAAGCAGCTATCAATGACAATACCAAGCTTGTCTTGATTGAAACCTTGGGCAATCCCTTGATTAACATTCCTGACTTGGAAAAATTGGCTGAGATTGCGCATAAGCATCAGATTCCACTTGTTTCTGACAATACATTTGCTACACCTTATTTGATTAACGTTTTTTCTCACGGTGTAGATATTGCCATTCACTCTGCGACTAAGTTTATCGGTGGACATGGTACGACTATTGGAGGAGTGATTGTCGATAGTGGTCGTTTTGACTGGGCGGCTTCAGGGAAATTCCCTCAATTTGTTGAGGAAGACCCAAGCTACCACAATTTGAGCTATACTCGTAATGTGGGTGCAGCAGCCTTTATTATCGCTGTCCGTGTTCAATTGCTTCGTGATACAGGGGCGGCCTTGTCGCCATTTAATGCCTTCTTGTTACTCCAAGGACTTGAAACCCTTTCACTTCGGGTGGAACGTCATGTGCAAAATGCTGAGAAAATTGTTGATTTCCTTGTCAACCATCCTAAGGTAGAAAAGGTCAATTATCCAAAACTTGCTGATAGTCCTTACCATGACTTGGCTGAGAAATACTTGCCTAAAGGTGTGGGCTCAATCTTTACCTTCCATGTCAAAGGTGGGGAGGCAGAAGCACGCAAGGTAATTGATCATTTAGAAATCTTCTCTGATCTTGCAAACGTAGCGGATGCTAAATCGCTTGTTGTTCATCCAGCTACAACCACTCACGGTCAGTTGTCAGAAAAAGATCTAGAAGCGGCAGGTGTCACACCAAACCAAATCCGCTTGTCGATCGGTCTTGAAAATGTAGAGGATTTGATTGAAGATTTGCGCTTGGCCTTGGAAAAAATTTAAAGTAAAAGTAGATAAACAGTGGGTTTCGACTCACTGTTTTTGATTTTCCTTCAGGCATGATATAATGGTTAAAGAAGTCTAGAAAGAGGAACGATATGAACGAAATCAAATGTCCCAACTGTGGGGAAGTCTTTACAGTAAATGAAAGTCAGTATGCCGAACTTCTGTCTCAAGTAAGAACAGCAGAGTTTGATAAGGAACTGCATGATCGGATGAAGCAGGAACTGGCCTTGACTGAGCAAAAGGCCATGAATGAACAACAGTCTAAACTGGCTCAAAAAGACCAAGAAATTGCGCAACTGCAGAGTCAAATCCAAAACTTTGATACAGAAAAAGAATTGGCCAAGAAAGAGGTTGAACAGACAAGCCATCAGGCTTTATTAGCAAAGGACAAGGAAGTACAGGCCTTGGAAAACCAATTGGCTACCTTGCGTTTGGAGCATGAAAATCAACTGCAAAAGACCCTTTCTGACCTTGAAAAAGAACGGGATCAGGTCAAAAATCAGCTCCTCTTGCAAGAAAAGGAAAATGAGTTATCTTTGGCTTCTGTTAAACAAAACTATGAAGCCCAGCTTAAAGCAGCCAGTGAACAAGTCGAATTTTACAAGAACTTTAAGGCTCAACAATCTACAAAAGCGATTGGGGAAAGTTTGGAACAGTATGCAGAGAGTGAGTTTAACAAGGTCCGTAGTTTTGCCTTTCCAAATGCCTACTTTGAGAAGGATAACAAGGTCTCTGCGCGTGGGTCTAAGGGGGACTTTATCTTCCGTGAATGTGATGAAAATGGGGTCGAAATCATTTCCATCATGTTTGAGATGAAAAATGAAGCTGATGGAACAGAGAAGAAGCACAAGAATGCAGATTTTTACAAGGAATTGGACAAGGACCGTCGTGAAAAGAACTGTGAATATGCGGTTTTGGTGACTATGCTTGAGGCAGATAACGACTACTTTAACACAGGGATTGTTGACGTCAGCCACGAGTATGAAAAGATGTATGTGGTTCGCCCTCAGTTCTTTATTCAGTTGATTGGGCTCTTACGAAATGCGGCGCTTAATTCTCTAAAATACAAGCAGGAGTTGGCCTTAGTTCGTGAACAAAATATCGATATTACACATTTTGAGGAAGACTTGGATGCCTTTAAATTAGCTTTTGCTAAAAACTATAATTCAGCTTCAACCAACTTTGGTAAAGCTATTGATGAAATCGACAAGGCCATCAAACGCATGGAAGAGGTTAAGAAATTCCTGACAACATCTGAAAACCAACTTCGCCTCGCAAACAATAAATTGGAAGATGTTTCAGTCAAAAAATTGACTCGAAAAAATCCAACCATGAAAGCGAAGTTTGAAGCATTGAAGGGGGAGTAGAAAACAGTGGAAAATGAATTATTAGTATTGAATGCAGAAGAAGTATATGAGTCTGAAAATTTAAACTACGATGAGTTAGAAGAACTACTGGAACAACAATTTACAACTGAGTTTTCTAATCTTGAAAAATTGGAATTGGAATGTAAAGAAATTGATTCCCCAGATAAATTAGGGGATGCTATTTTAGATGAAATATGGAATCAATTTGCGAATCAAATTGGTTTAGATATGACAAGTGATACTCTTCTTAAGCAGTATAATGATAAGCATCCTAATGGTTATACAAAAGAAGAGGGAACTAAGATACTGAATGATAAAAGATATACTGATGCAAATAAAGCTATGAAAGAAAAGCAAAAATCCAATAATTTAAAGGATGAATATACTGGTAAAACTTTAAAAATAAATGAGAAGGCTAATTTGGATCATGTTGTTCCTCGTAAAAAAATATTTGATAATAATTGGAGAAAAATCGCTGATATTGAAACTGCTGATTTAGCAAATAAAAAGGAAAATTTTGCAGCAACTAATGAATCGCTGAATAAAAGTAAAGGAGCAACATCCAATAGTGACTATATAAAGAATAGAGAAGCGAGAGAAAAAAAACTTAGGGATCAAGTTCAAAGAGCCAATGAGAAAATTGATAAGAAAAATATTTCAGATTCAGAAAAGAAAAATTTAAAAGCGGAAAATGAAAAAAGGTTAAATGATAAATTAGCGGCTGATTCAGAGAAAATGCTAAAAACTGAGGAAAGAGCAAATAACTCTATTAATAAACATATTGCAAAAAAAGCACCTGTAAAAATGGTTAATAAAGCTGGTAAAGATGCTATAAAAGCTATGTTGGTTGCTGCTTTATTTGGAATGTTGAAAGAAATTATGAATGCTTTAGTGAGATATTTTAAATCAAAAAAACAATCTTTTGATACATTTCTTAAGGAAATGAAAAAATCTCTTCATTCATTTTTTGGTAAAATCAAAGATTTTATTAAAGTTGGTGTAGATAGTTTTGTTGGAAGCATCGTAGGAGAAATTATTGGTGCTTTCGCTGAAAAACTAAGAAAGTTACCAAATTTGGTAAAACAATTATTTGGTTCAATTAGAGAAAGTATCTCTTATCTATCAAACCCTGAAAATCAATCTCATTCTACTGCAATTAAAATTGCCCATGTTTCAAAAATTATTACATCCGCATTAGTAGGTGTAGGCGCAATGTTTTTAGGAGAATATTTTGAACAGTTCTTAAATAAGATACCAGGTATGACTTTTGAAATAAAACTTCTAGGAACAATTGCTAATATTTTAGGGATGTTCTTAGCAAGTTTACTAACTGGAATCTTGGGAGCGATAATTATTAACGGACTTGATGGCTTTATTTCAAGGAAACTACAAGATGAGAATAAAAGGCAACAAGCTGATAAGAGAAATGAATTGTTAAGAATTCAGGAAGTCCAAATTTTTGTTGCCGAGCAAAATGTTGCTATTAAACGAAACCACATTTTTAGTAAGATGGCTAAGAACCATCAAAAACTAAGAGAACTACTTGGTGATGTTGAAGAAGAGTTTTCTAATTCAAAGATTGATTTCAAACAGCGATTACTAGCTAATGAAATTTACTTTGATGAAAAGCAAAGTGAACTTGAAGAAATGCAAAATGCATTAAACGATTTATTATAGGAGAATGTTATGTCAGAAGATTTAGAGATTCAAGTTTTAGCAAATTCTGAAAGATTTAATGAAAAAAAACAAGAGTTAAAAGCCTTTAGTGAAGAAATCCCTGAACAGTCAGATTTACCAACAGTTCCAACAGATGATCCTATGTTAGGCTTTATTGGAATGGAATATGATGTTAAGGGTAAAGATTTAAACGCTCTTACTGATGCTGTTCAAAATAGAATGATTGAACAAAATATTCACATAAAAAAGATTATTCAAGAATTTAATACTATTTACGAAACTTTCCAAATATTGGATGATGAGTATATTCAAAGTATTTCAAAGTCTTTGATTGCAGCCAAAGAGGCGAATGATAAAGCTATGCAGGGATTGCACGAGATAGAAGAATATCAAACTGGTAATAAAAAACTATTAGATGACGTTTTTAAACAGAATAAAGATTTAATTGATGTATTGAAGAAACATCATAAAAAGCTAGAAGAGTTAGAACAACTTGAAGAGAAGCAAAGTGAAGTTCAAATTGAAATTGATAGTTTAAAAGCGAAGCTAAAATCATTAGTGAAAATAGAAAATAGTTTTAACGATTTGCATTTACAAGTTGAAGAAACACAAAATAATCTTAAAAACGATGTAGATAAGATGAATGTTCGATTAATAGAGGAAGGTAAAAATCTTACTTTAATTGTCGAGAAATTTCAAACTGAACTAGAGGAAAAACAACAAGAGATTAGTTTTCTTAGAAAAGGATTCTATACTCTTGGAGTCGCTGTTGTTATAATAGTATTATTTCTATTGTTTAAAGGAATGTAGATGATTAGTGAAACTTATTTAAAATTGTTAAAATCAGAAGTGAAAAAGCTTGATGACTTAACAAATAATTCTTATGAATTTGAGACTGTTATTCAAGAAATTGTTGATAATAAGAAACATTCAGAATTAGAATTAATAAAGCGTTTAGGTAATTTGTCAAATAATGATAAATTTCCTAAAATTAAAGAAAGACAGTCAACGGTTTTAGAGTCACTGTATAAATATCTTGGTTCTAGATTAATAGATAGTGAGTACGCTATTTTAAAAGAAATCAATGCCAAATCATTTGAGGAGCTGTCTGATGAATTAAACTCCCTGATAGGATTAGAAAATGTAAAGAAAGAAATAGAAGACTTAGTAATCTTTAACAAAGTTCAGAAAAACCGAGAAAAGATTGGGTTGAAAAAAACTAATAGAACAATGCATATGGCTTTTCTCGGAAATCCGGGTACAGGTAAAACAACAGTTGCTAGAATTGTTGGTAATATGTATCGTTCTCTAGGAATACTAAGCAAAGGTCATTTTATTGAAGCAACTAGAACTGACTTAATAGCAGAATATCAAGGGCAAACTGCTTTAAAAGTTAAAAGACTGATCCAAAAAGCTAAGGGGGGCGTTTTATTCATTGATGAAGCATACAGTATCACAGAAAATGAAAAAAGTGATAGTTATGGTCGAGAGTGTTTAACTGAGTTAACAAAAGCATTAGAAGACTATCGTGATGATTTGGTTGTTATTGTTGCTGGATATGATGAATTGATGAAAAAATTTTTTGAATCTAATCCTGGGTTAAAATCAAGATTTAATTATTTTATTACGTTTGAAGATTATACTGTGGACCAAATGTTTGATATTTTTCTTTCATATTGCAAAAATGAAGAGTACATTTTGCATGATTCTGCAAAAGAAAAATTAAAAAAATATACTTTATTACCAGCTTTAGAAAATTTAGAAATAAAAACAGGAGTATTAGGAAATGAGGCTGGAGTAAAAGGAGCAGTAGCACTTTTTATTTAAAGTATTTTAATTGAGTACTGTCAAAGTTATGTTTTATAAGTATACAGTTTTGGCGTAAAAAAGAAAAAATATTTATTTTTAATAAAAAAGTATTGACAAAAATGGATAGAGAATATATATTGTGTTTATATATGTTAAATATATAAAAATAAAAAGAAAATCATTATTTTATTAAAATTCATTAATTATTTTAGGAGGGTATTTTTATGAAAAAATTTGGAATGATATTAGGATCAATTATTCTTGCATCAGCACTAGTAGCTTGTGGAGAAAAGAAAGAAGAAGCAAAAACTGAAGCTGCTCCAGCTACTGAAAAATTATCAATAGGATTAACTGCTTATAAGTTTGATGATAACTTCATAGCTTTATTTAGAAAAGCATTTGAAGCAGAAGCTGCTGCTAAAGCTGATACAATAGAAGTTACTGCTATTGACTCTCAAAACAGTGTTGCAACTGAAAAAGAACAAATCGAAGCAGTTCTTGAA
>ERZ1699249.101-NODE-101-length-11255-cov-1.893512_pt1 | contig 11255 bp, 11 predicted proteins | sample MGYA00581527_ERZ1699249 | MGnify/ENA primary metagenome ERZ1699249 (study PRJEB42319, sample SAMD00040308) | human oral metagenome | material: saliva | host: Homo sapiens | study: EMG produced TPA metagenomics assembly of PRJDB4115 data set (Metgenomic analysis of... | reverse complement strand
ACAACAAACTTACCTTTGTATTGCTTCAAAATGGACGCCAATTCCCAACCATAAAATGCTAGACCATCACTACCAATATAGATTCTTCCGTCTCTTCCTCCATGACAAGTAAAGTAAAGATAATTTACATCGCTTTCGCTAGAAGATTCAAACAGTTCTTGCATTTTTGCAAGAATTTCAGCTTTTGTTTTATCAGGGAAACGAACAACGTTACTAAAGTTTTGGTTACTGAAAACTTTTTCCATAGCATTAACATCTGCGATAGGTACTGCTCTCGTTGATGTTTCACCAAGAACTAAAGCCCGACGATTAATCGTTTGTCTTTCTCCACTAGTAGCAAAGAAATAGGTATCGTCTCCGATATTGTGCCGACCTGTCTTCATCCAACCCTTACTATCAAAATAGTACAGGGTTTCATTGATGTTTTCCATCCGTTTCTAGTGTAAGAACCGTTAGAATGTTTATACCACCAACAACCATTAGAGTGACTATAAGCCTTGAGAAAGATAGATTCTTGAGCAGAAACTGGACTATTTACTGGTAGTGTTGTCACTAGGCTCAGTAAAGCAACTGATGACAATAAAATTTTTTTCATAATCATATTGTCCTTTCTGTTTTATTTTTGTATAATCATAATCATATCACAAATAAAAAAACAGGTTTAATTTTTTGCAGAAATGGAAGAGGAATAGTATGGAAAATTTTGGAGCAGTTTTAAAGGATATTCGTATTTCAAAAAATTTTCGCCTTAAAGATTTATCATGTAATGAAATTAGTGAATCAACTATTTCTCGTTTCGAAAATGGGATTACAAAATTATCTATTGATCATTTTTACATGTTGTTAAATCGCCTGGGGATATCATTTTCGGAATTTGAAGAATTAGTTCATTGCTATTATTCCAAAAAAGAATGCTTTTTTGAAGAATTAGAACATGCTGTAAACTCTTCAGATATCATTTTGTTACAAAAACTAATAAAGAAAATAGAACTAAAACAAAAGCAGGAAAATAGTTTATGCAATTTTCACATAAAATTGATTGCTGAACAACAGATCAATCGCCTTGCAAACCTTCCTTACAATGCCTCTAAATGTAATGAGTTAATAAAGTACTTGCTTTCTGTAGATAATTGGATGGAGTATGAACTGAAAATTTTCTATAATTCGGTGTTTTTTATGAATACTAAAACCATTAGCTTACTATATAGAGTGGTAATCAAGAAAACACGACATTTTTTAAAAACAGATATGGGAACACATAGAGTAATTCCTTTATATTTATTTAATTTAGAATTATTATTAAAAAATAATTTGTTAGATAGCGCTCAATTTTTTATAGATGATTTAGAAAATTTACTGACCAGACAAGGATATTATTTTGAAAAGAATTATTTGCTTTTTTTAAAAGGTATTTATCTCATAAAAACGAATCAAGTAGAGTTAGGTAAAAAAGAATGTTCCAAAGCTATGAAAATATGTAAGGAATATAATGATAGTGATACAATAGAGAAATTAAACAAGACCTTTAAATCAGATTTAAAAGGATTTGTTTTTTAAATAAAGTTAGACAGAAATTGAGATAAAAGAAAAAAGGATAGCCTCTCTACGATGAGATGTTATCCTTTTTGATTATGAAACTATTGCAAATTAACCTTGTTTCTCAAAATATAGTAGGTTCCGAGGTAAAAGATAGCTATGAAAATGAGTTCTTTAAAAATGTCCGTACTTGCTCCCATATAGAAATTATCATTAAATCCTGCAAGTGAATTGACATAGAAGTTCGCACTGGTATTGAAGAAGACTTCAATAAAGCCAATGACGATTTTGATCCCAATGTAGGCTGCAACAGCGAGTGCTGTGCGGTATTCGTTGAAAAGTTGTCCAATGGAAATAGCCAAGTAGATGCAGAGGATACTGGAAATGGTATTTAGTAGGAGGGATAACCCCACAAGAGAGAGTTGAGGAAGGTATGTTCCTAGAAGTGAAATCAAGTCATAATGTGACATCCATTCTGGAACCGTTATAGTCACAATAAGAAAAGCACTTAGAACCAGTACAGCCGAGCTAAGTATAGACCAGATGAAGGCTCCGACTAATTTAGCAGTGATGATATAGTGCTCAGAAACTGGCAAGGTCAAAGTCAGATAGCCTTGTCGGTCATAGACACTACCTTTAAAGCGTTTAATAATCAAGAAGATAGTTGAAATCACAAGTGTAACCATCAAACCACCAAAGACAGTAGATAGAAAAAATAGCATAGTAGCCTGACTTTCTTGGTAAGGTAGATTTTTAAAGCCTTGTGTCTGTATTCCGATAAAGGCAGAAAGGGCTAGAACGGCAGCGTAGAGGGCTAAATACCACTTGTTAACATTTTTAAATTCGTAGCGAACTAAATTCCAAAACATAATAATCTCCTTTGCTTAGGCCTTAAATTCCTGACGGAAGAGTTGGTCAATGGATTCACCAGACTCATAGCGAATATCATCTACATTACCTTGACGGACGACTTTTCCATCTTTAAGGAAGACAATTTCATCCAAGATTGGCTCGATATCAGAAATCAAGTGGGTAGAAATCAAAACGGTAGAAGTTGGGGAGTAGTTGTTGATAATGGTATTGAGGATATACTCACGGGCTGCTGGGTCCACTCCACCAATGGGTTCGTCTAAAATGTAGAGACGAGCATCACGGCTCATAACCAAAATCAGTTGTACCTTTTCCTTGTTTCCTTTTGATAGTTTCTTGAGACGACTATTTTCATCAATGCCTAGGTCTGCAAGCAGATGATGGGCGCGTTCAAGATTGAAATCTTTATAGAAGGTCTTGAAGTAGGTTAGGGCTTCTTTGACCTTCATTTGCTCATTGAGATAGGTCGTATCAGGCAAATAAGCTACGATAGCCTTGGTTGCTGGGCTTGGGTCCATATCGTTGATAAGGACGCGTCCTTGATCTGGCTGCAAGAGGCCATTGATTAGTTTAATCAGAGTTGTTTTTCCTGAGCCATTTGGGCCGAGGAGACCGACAATTTTTCCAGCTGGAATGTCAAGAGAAACATTCTCAAGGGCCGGGGTTGCTCCATAAGATTTGGATACATTTTCAAATGCTAGTAATGACATAGGCTTAAACTCCTTTAATATAATCGCCGACTACGCCTGGTAGTTCTTCTTTTTCATAGCCAAAATGGGTCATGGAGGAAACGAAGTGTTCCAATTCTTCTTCCGATAATTGTTTGCGTGATTGGGCGATTAGCTCCTTATCCTCAGTCACAAATCGTCCAGTTGTTCGCTTGCTGTAGACAAATCCTTCTCGTTCGAGGTCTGACAAGGCTCTTTGGATGGTGTTTGGATTGACACCTGCCTCGCTCGCCAGCTCTCTCACGGTTGGAAGTTGTTGATTGGGTTCCAGTGTATGGGAAACAATCTGAAGCTTGATTTTTTCCATAATCTGTAAATAAATGGGTTTTTTGTTGTCAAATGTCCAGGACATCTTGGTCTCCTTTCTTCCATCCTTTTGTCTTAATTAAATAATACAACAAAACAAAAAACTTGTCAAGCAAAAAGAAGAATTGTTTTGGGAATCGTTTAAAAAATGGTATAATGAAAAGAAAACGATAAGGAGGGAAAGGATGCGTTGTCCAAAATGTGGGGCTACCAAGTCAAGTGTTATCGATAGTCGCCAAGCAGAAGAAGGGAACACCATTCGTAGAAGACGTGAGTGCGATGAATGCCAACACCGTTTTACAACCTACGAACGGGTAGAAGAAAGAACCTTAGTGGTTGTTAAAAAAGATGGTACACGGGAACAATTCTCCAGAGATAAAATCTTTAATGGGATTATCCGCTCAGCCCAGAAACGTCCTGTGTCAAGTGATGAAATCAACATGGTAGTCAATCGTATCGAACAGAAACTCCGTGGTCGAAATGAAAATGAAATTCAAAGTGAGGACATTGGTTCACTCGTCATGGAGGAGTTGGCTGAATTGGACGAGATTACCTATGTACGTTTTGCCAGTGTCTATCGTAGTTTTAAGGATGTGAGTGAGTTAGAGAGCCTGCTCCAACAAATCACCCAGTCCTCTAAAAAGAAAAAGGAAAGATAAATGAAGCCAATTGACCGTTTTTCTTATCTAAAGAATAATCGGGTGTCGCAAGATACCTCATCTCTGGTACAGTGCTACCTCCCGATTATCGGTCAGGAGGCACTGAGCCTTTATCTTTATACGATTAGTTTTTGGGATAATGGCAGAAAGGAATACCTCTTTTCAAGTATTCTCAACCATCTCAACTTTGGGATGGACAGACTGATAAAATCCCTGAAAATTCTATCTGCTTTTAATCTCTTAACCCTCTATCAAAAGGGGGATGTTTATCAGCTAGCTCTTCATGCTCCTCTATCTAGTCAGGACTTCTTGGAGCATCCTGTTTATCGCAGACTTTTGGAGAAAAAGATTGGCGATGCAGCTGTGGAGGATTTGAAAGTTGAAAGTGCTGATGGTGAAGAAATACCTGTCTCACTCAATCAAGTCTTTCCAGATTTGGCAGAACTGGGCAGTCAAGAAGACCTTGGTCTCAAGAAGAAAGTGGCCAACGATTTTGACTTGGACCATTTTCGTCAGCTTATGGCTCGAGATGGGCTTCGTTTTGCGGATGAGCAGTCCGATGTCTTAAACCTCTTTGCCATTGCCGAGGAGAAGAAATGGACTTGGTTTGAAACCTATCAATTGGCCAAGTCAACAGCTGTTTCCCAGGTTATTTCAACCAAACGCATGCGGGAAAAAATTGCTCAAAAACCTGTTTCCTCTGACTTTAGTCCTAAGGAAGCAACCATTATCAAAGAAGCCAAAAGCAAAACTGCCCTGCAGTTCTTGGCAGAAATCAAGCAAACACGCAAGGGAACCATTACCCAAACAGAAAGAGAACTCTTGCAACAGATGGCTGGCTTGGGCTTGCTGGACGAAGTCATCAATATCATTCTCTTATTGACCTTTAATAAGGTAGATTCGGCAAATATCAATGAGAAATATGCCATGAAAGTGGCTAATGACTATGCCTATCAAAAGATTCATTCGGCAGAAGAGGCAGTCTTGCGGATCCGTGAGCGAGGACAAAAGAGTCAGGCTCAAAAAAGCAGTAAACCCAGTCCTGCCAAGTCCAATGTACCCAAGTGGAGCAATCCAGATTATAAGAATGAAACTAGCGAGGAAACTCGTCTGGAACTAGAACGTAAGAAACAAGAACTATTAGCTCGATTAGAAAAAGGAGGAGATTAGATGGAAAGTGTCGGAGACGTACTCAAGCGTCAACCTAGCCGTTTTCATTATCAAGATTTGGTCCAGAAAATCATGAAGGACCCTGATGTTGCGGCCTTTATCCAGCAAGAATCCTTGACTCCAGAGGAATTAAATCGCAGTATCTCCAAGTTTAATCAGTACATCACCGAGCGTGACAAGTTTCTCCGTGGTGATACGGATTATATTGCCAAAGGCTACAAGCCGATTTTGGTTATGAATCATGGCTATGCGGATGTTTCTTATGAAGAAACTCCTGAACTAATTGCAGCGGAAAAAGAAGCGGCTATTAAGAACCGTCTCAAGTTAATCAATCTGCCAGCTAGTCTCAGGAAAGCTAGTTTAGCTCAAGTTGACTTGGATGATTTGGGTCGCTTGCCAGTTTTTGAAAAGCTATTAGCTTTCGTGGAGCAATATCCAGCTATTCGCAAAGGTCTTTACTTATATGGAGACTTTGGTGTGGGTAAAAGTTTCATGGTGGCTGCCTTAGCCCATGATTTGTCAGAAAAACGTGGTGTTTCCTCCACTCTTCTCCACTATCCTAGTTTTGTCATTGATGTCAAAAATGCTATCGGTGATGGCAATGTTAAGACCTTGGTGGATGAGCTTAAGCTTTCTGAAGTCCTGATTTTAGATGACATTGGTGCCGAGCAGTCAACAGCTTGGGTGCGTGACGAAATCCTGCAGGTCATTCTCCAATACCGTATGCAGGAAGATTTACCGACCTTTTTCACATCCAACTTCAACTTTGATGATTTGGAGCAGCATTTCGCTAAAGGGAAGCATGGAAATGACGAAACCTGGGAAGCTAGAAGGGTCATGGAACGCATCCGTTATTTGGCTGAGGAGACTCGTTTAGAAGGAGTAAACCGTCGATGACAGAAACAATCAAATTAATGAAGGCTCATACTTCAGTGCGCAGGTTTAAAGAGCAAGCCCTTCCTCAGGAAGATTTGACTGAAATCCTGACAGCAGCCCAAATGGCCTCGTCTTGGAAGAATTTTCAATCCTACTCTGTGATCGTGGTACGAAGTCAAGAGAAGAAAGATGCCTTGTATGAATTGGTGCCTCAAGAAGCCATTCGCCAGTCTGCTGTTTTCCTTCTCTTTGTCGGAGATTTGAATCGAGCAGAAAAGGGGGCACGAATTCATACTGATTCATTCCAACCCCAAGGTGTAGAAGGTCTCTTGATTAGTTCGGCCGATGCGGCCCTTGCAGGTCAAAATGCCTTGCTGGCAGCTGAAAGCTTGGGCTATGGTGGTGTCATTATTGGCTTGGTGCGTTACAAGTCAGAAGAAGTGGCGGAGCTTTTTAACCTGCCTGACTACACCTATCCTGTCTTTGGGATGGCACTAGGAATACCAAATGAAGAACATGAAGTCAAACCTCGCTTGCCATTGCATCAAGTGGTATTTGAGGAAGAATACCGAGAACAGTCAACTGATGCAATCCAAGCTTATGACCGTGTACAGGCTGACTATGCTGGTTCGCGTGCGACCACAAGCTGGAGTCAGCGCCTAGCAGAACAGTTTGGTCAAGCTGAACCAAGCTCAACTAGAAAAAATCTTGAACAGAAGAAGTTATTGTAGAAAGTGAGAAGTTATGGCCCTACCAACTATTGCCATTGTAGGACGTCCCAATGTTGGGAAATCAACCCTATTTAATCGGATCGCTGGTGAGCGAATCTCCATTGTAGAAGATGTCGAAGGAGTGACACGTGACCGTATCTATGCAACGGGTGAGTGGCTCAATCGTTCTTTTAGCATGATTGATACAGGAGGAATCGATGATGTCGATGCTCCTTTCATGGAACAAATCAAGCACCAGGCAGAAATTGCCATGGAAGAAGCTGATGTTATCGTTTTTGTCGTGTCTGGTAAGGAAGGAATTACCGACGCAGACGAATACGTAGCCCGTAAACTTTATAAAACTCACAAACCAGTTATCCTCGCGGTTAACAAGGTGGACAACCCTGAGATGCGAAACGATATCTATGATTTCTATGCCCTCGGTTTGGGTGAACCACTGCCTATCTCATCTGTCCATGGTATCGGTACAGGGGATGTGCTAGATGCTATTGTGGAAAACCTTCCAAATGAATATGAAGAAGAAAACCCAGATGTCATTAAGTTTAGCTTGATTGGTCGTCCCAACGTCGGAAAATCAAGCTTGATCAATGCTATCTTGGGAGAAGACCGTGTTATTGCCAGTCCTGTTGCTGGAACAACGCGTGACGCTATTGATACCCACTTTATCGATGCAGATGGTCAAGAGTTTACCATGATTGATACGGCTGGTATGCGTAAATCTGGTAAGGTTTATGAAAACACTGAGAAATACTCTGTCATGCGTGCCATGCGTGCTATTGACCGTTCAGATGTGGTCTTAATGGTCATCAATGCGGAAGAAGGAATCCGTGAATACGACAAGCGTATCGCAGGATTTGCCCATGAAGCTGGTAAAGGGATGATTATCGTGGTCAACAAGTGGGATACGCTTGAAAAAGACAACCACACTATGAAAAACTGGGAAGAAGATATCCGTGAGCAGTTCCAATACCTGCCTTACGCACCGATTATCTTTGTATCAGCTTTGACCAAGCAACGTCTCCACAAACTTCCTGAGATGATCAAGCAAATCAGTGAAAGTCAAAACACACGTATTCCATCAGCTGTCTTGAACGATGTGATTATGGATGCTATTGCCATCAACCCAACACCGACAGACAAAGGAAAACGTCTTAAGATTTTCTATGCGACCCAAGTGGCAACCAAACCACCAACCTTTGTTATCTTTGTCAATGAAGAAGAACTCATGCACTTTTCTTACCTGCGTTTCTTGGAAAATCAAATCCGCAAGGCCTTTGTTTTTGAGGGAACTCCAATTCATCTCATCGCAAGAAAACGTAAATAAAAAAGTAGAATCTGGAATGACATTTCCAGATTTTTTTGATAGAATGAAGGTAGAGAAAACGCTATCAAAAAGAGGGGGCTGGTGATGAAACATTTGTTTAAATTGTTAATCTTATTACCCTGGTTTTACTTTTTCAGCTGGATTGAAAATGCTAATAGAGATAGTAAATTTTTCCCAATTTTTTACTATTTTTACTGGATTTACATCACCCTCTATGCTCTTTTTAGCCTTGCTTGGACAGTTTTTTCAGTCCTGCTTTTCAATATCGTCTTGAGAAATGTGGCAGATATCAAGCTTTGGGGCATTTGGCTATTATTACTATTTATTGCTTTTGCTAGTGACTGGTTAGACTATATCTGTTTCAAAAAAATGTTTCGCTTGAGACGGGAGCTAGGGAAGTCTAAAGCGGGGAGACATTGATTTATATGTTTTTTGTTGATAGGAGGTAGCTTATGGTACATCTAAAATCATTTATTACACGCTATTCCAAGGTCTATATTGGTTTAGTTCTGCTGATCTGGCTGGCTTTCTTCTTTGTTCCTTGGGATAAACCAGTTCTGGGAATATCTATCAATCTCTTAATCATGCAGAAAGTTTTACTAGTTTTTGGAATTCTGTCTATTTTGATGGCCTTGCTGTCCAAGAAAGTCAGTCTCTTTGTTTTTGGATTGATCTGCTGTTTTTCTCTTTGGATTAATCTATTTATCCTATTTGCCATTTTGCCGATTTTTGGCAATTAAAGTATCATAAAAGTCAGAGAGGTTAGCTTGGAAACTAGCCTCTTTTTCCTTTTCAAAATGGGGATTCTTCCTTGAAAATAATCAGTAATTGTGCTAAAATTAAAAGAACATTCTAAAATATTCGGAATTTAAAGTAAGGAAAAACATGGCTAATATTTTAAAAACAATTATCGAAAATGATAAAGGAGAAATCCGTCGTCTGGAAAAGATGGCTGACAAGGTTTTCAAATACGAAGACCAAATGGCTGCTTTGACAGATGACCAACTAAAAGCAAAAACAGTTGAATTTAAAGAACGTTATCAAAATGGAGAATCACTGGATTCACTGCTTTATGAAGCATTTGCGGTTGTCCGTGAGGGTGCCAAACGTGTCCTAGGTCTCTTCCCATATAAGGTTCAGGTCATGGGGGGAATCGTTCTTCACCATGGTGACGTCCCAGAGATGCGTACAGGGGAAGGGAAAACCTTGACTGCGACCATGCCCGTATACCTCAATGCCCTTTCAGGTAAAGGGGTTCACGTAGTTACGGTCAATGAATATCTATCAGAACGTGACGCGACTGAGATGGGTGAATTGTACTCATGGCTTGGTTTGTCAGTAGGGATTAACTTGGCTGCCAAATCTCCAATGGAGAAAAAAGAAGCCTATGAGTGTGATATTACCTACTCAACCAACTCGGAAATCGGATTTGACTACCTTCGTGACAACATGGTCGTTCGTGCTGAAAACATGGTACAACGTCCGCTTAACTATGCCTTGGTCGATGAGGTTGACTCTATCTTGATTGACGAGGCGCGTACACCTTTGATCGTATCAGGTGCTAACGCAGTTGAAACTAGTCAGCTCTACCACATGGCAGACCACTATGTAAAATCTTTGGACAAAGACGACTACATCATCGATGTGCAGTCTAAGACTATTGGTTTGTCTGATTCAGGGATTGACAAGGCTGAAAGCTACTTCAAACTTGAAAACCTCTATGACATCGAAAACGTAGCTCTGACTCACTTTATCGATAACGCCCTTCGTGCCAACTACATCATGCTTCTCGATATTGACTATGTGGTGAGCGAAGAGCAAGAAATCTTGATCGTTGACCAATTTACAGGTCGTACCATGGAAGGTCGTCGTTATTCTGATGGATTGCACCAAGCCATTGAAGCCAAAGAAGGTGTGCCAATTCAGGATGAAACCAAGACATCTGCCTCAATCACTTACCAAAACCTCTTCCGTATGTACAAGAAATTGTCTGGTATGACGGGTACAGGTAAGACTGAGGAAGAAGAATTCCGTGAAATTTACAACATTCGTGTTATTCCAATCCCAACAAACCGTCCTGTTCAGCGTATTGACCATCCAGACTTGCTTTTTGCTAGTATTGAAGCTAAGTTTAAGGCCGTTGTTAAAGACGTTAAGGCTCGTTACCAAAAAGGTCAACCTGTCTTGGTTGGTACAGTAGCGGTTGAAACCAGTGACTACATTTCTAAAAAATTGGTCGAAGCTGGTGTTCCTCACGAAGTCTTGAACGCTAAAAACCACTATAAAGAAGCCCAAATCATCATGAATGCTGGTCAACGTGGTGCTGTTACCATTGCGACTAACATGGCGGGTCGTGGTACCGACATCAAGCTTGGTGAAGGGGTTCGTGAACTTGGAGGACTTTGTGTTATTGGTACAGAACGTCATGAAAGCCGTCGTATCGATAACCAGCTTCGTGGACGTTCAGGTCGTCAAGGAGACCCAGGTGAGTCACAATTCTACCTATCTCTTGAAGATGATTTGATGAAACGTTTTGGTTCAGAACGTTTGAAAGGTGTCTTTGAACGTCTTAACATGTCTGACGAAGCCATCGAATCTCGCATGTTGACACGTCAGGTCGAAGCAGCGCAAAAACGTGTTGAAGGAAATAACTACGATACTCGTAAACAAGTCCTTCAATATGATGATGTTATGCGTGAGCAACGTGAGATTATTTATGCTCAACGTTATGATGTTATTACAGCCGATCGAGATCTTGCTCCTGAGATTCATGCCATGATTAAACGCACTATTAACCGTGTGGTAGACAATCATGCTCGTTCTAAACAAAATGAAAAACTAGAAGCTATATTGAACTTTGCTAAATACAATTTACTTCCTGAGGACTCTATCTCTCTTGAAGACTTGTCAGGCTTGTCAGATAAAGCTATCAAAGAAGAACTCTTCCAACGAGCTTTGGTTGTTTACAATAACCAGGTTGCAAAACTTCGTGATGAAGAGGCTGTTAAGGAATTCCAAAAAGTATTGATTCTACGTGTAGTTGACAACAAATGGA
>ERZ1699249.100-NODE-100-length-11257-cov-3.070800_pt1 | contig 11257 bp, 9 predicted proteins | sample MGYA00581527_ERZ1699249 | MGnify/ENA primary metagenome ERZ1699249 (study PRJEB42319, sample SAMD00040308) | human oral metagenome | material: saliva | host: Homo sapiens | study: EMG produced TPA metagenomics assembly of PRJDB4115 data set (Metgenomic analysis of... | reverse complement strand
TTGAAGCTAGAACCAGCTGCTCGCCCCATGAACTCTATGCGTTCAACTACGCTCAAGCTTTGCCAGCTAGATCCTTGCCCAAGACGAACACCTTTTTGGTCGCCACCACTAAAAACATGCTCATACAAGGCCTCGCTACGCCACTTATCAAGCCACGGGTTATAACTAGCAGGCACCCCATCAACCCTATAGTTAACCGCCTGGGTTGATTTCAGTAAGTAGCTAGCCGTGTGAACCTGTTTTTGTTTCTCGTAAAGTCGTGCGATCCACCTAGCTAGATCCAGCAAAATCAACAATATATCTATAGCTAAAACCAGCTCATTAACATTACGGCTAGTAAGAACCCTGGCCGCATGCCTAAACGCTGAAGGCGTGCGATAACCACGACCATGATACGTTTGGCCGCCCCTACCCCAGGCGCGGCTAGCGTCACCTAAACATTGCCCCAACATAGTGCCCCCATAAACTTGCGCACCAGCTGCGAACAGGCCAGACACATCATGACTAAGAGCAGCTAAAAGCTGTGGATCGGTGTAATCCACGCCAGCTAAACGTTGGTTAAACCCCTGTAAAGACGCTCCAGCGTTAACCCAATCATCACGGCTATAACGCTTCTGGTCCTGGTGATGCTTGGATTTTTTAGAGTTTTCACCTCTCCACGCAGCTAACACATCCCCCGGGTCACTGCGGCCCCAACGCTGGCGTAGCCGCTCAAGGCTTAAATCCCGTGCAAGACGTGAACCCCCGAAATACGGGTGTTTCCTATCAAAACCTTTCAACGCCACGCTATAGCCAACAACCTTGTCACGCCCTCCTTTAGCGTAACGCGGTAAAACCCTTAAGCCCGCTGCACGTAAACGCTGCACAAACTCTTGCTCACTACGCGCCGCTAACGCCTGGGCCCTAACAATCTCCTCCAGACGAGCCCTATCACTAAGGCGTTGGCCCGCTTCTTTAGACATACGCATATCAGCGGGGCTATCGCCTCTACTACCACGCTGGTGGTAGCGCGATTCAACTACTTTCAGGCCAAACTCTTTTTCAAGTTTTTTACAAGCCCGCTGGCTAACCTTCTTGTACTGCCACGGACTCCAAGTACTACCATCCTCACGCACCGTGTTAGCTGCGATATGGATATGATCGCCCCCGTTTTTACTTTTACCGTGACGGACCGCTACCCACCTGCAAGGACTTTCAAGGCCGTCATCAAACCCCATTTCCTCCATGAAACGCTTAGCGATTTTCCCCCACTGCTCATCACTAAGCTCCCCCTCATCAGGGCCAAGTGAAAGCGAAGCATGAAACACATGATTAGGCACCGCGCTACGTGAAACCACACGCCCTTGACGAGGATCAAACTCGTCACGTCGACCACGAGGAACTGTGCCTGTCTCCATCATGAACTGGTCAAGATACTCAGCTATCTCCTCACCCTGAGCCCTACTTAAACTATCCCAGTTCCCCCAACGCCGCTCAATCACTGGTGAGGCCGCGACAATATGCGGGTTTGTGTGCTCGTTCGCGCGTCCAGGACCAACCAAGTAGGTCATCAACCCCTTAGTGTTAGCTCCCTGAACAACGTTAGGCATCAACTTAAACCCGCACCTTGACCAGCAACGCGTTAACTTCATCAACCAACTGGTTAACAGCCTCAACCACAACCCCAAAATCAGCCGGTACCTGACTAACCGTGTTGGCATGTTTAGCTACCTGGTTCAGGTTTGTAGCCATCCCCTCAAGCTTGCGTCGATACTCACGAAGCAACACAACACTTTCACGTAAAGACCCAGCATCAATCTCGCCACACTCAACCTGTCTAAAAGCACTATCAACCAAGACCCGACTCATCGAAAGCCCCAAATTATCAGCGCGCATCCTCAACAACTGAGCCTGCTCAACAGACAAATAAACCGCTACACGCTCACGACGCTCACCATTAACCATCCGCGAACTACGACGCTGTTGAGTCAAAACCAGACACCCCCAAGCCCAGCGCAGCGACCTAACAGGATCACACTTAGATAAGTGTGCCCGGTAGACGAAGAAAGTCTACCGGCAAGCAAGATAATACCACTTAACGGGGTCATTAACTTCCAGCTTGCTACCCTTTCCCTCACCTTCACCTACCAAGTCACCACCCACAAACCAAAAATTGCCCTAACCGTGTTTGCGCGCAAAAAACACGGGCCCACAACGAAGCAACCTTCACTTAAAGGACACAACCGCATGAACACTAACCAGCCACTTCAAACACTGCTGGCAGCAAACACCTCTAAAACTGAGACAGCCCAAAACCTTGGCGCTACCTACGACACTCTCACCAAAGCCCTAGACGAGTACAAAGACGCTTTCGCTACCGCAACCAAAACTGGTTGGGCTAAAAACGATCTGCTACGCGCTGGCTTTGCTGACCCAGCCAAACTACGCTTACCGCGCGAAAAGAAAACCTCAACTAACGAAACTGAGGCGAACTAGAGATGCTGATCAAGGTACAGTTAACTGCTTCTGGCACTGCCACTATCACTAACGGTGACACTCTAACCCCGCTGCGGGCAATTACTTTAGAAGATGCACGCCACCAAGTCACTGACCACCTAACTAAACTTGCCCGCGAACAAGGTGGCCCGGTCATAACTCACCTAGTTGATCCCGACGGTGAATACAACCTGTGTTTTTCACCTGACGGTAACGTCACCATGGCCACAAGCGACCAAGTTGAAAACGCTCTAAACCCCCCAAAACTACCTGAAGCTACCCCGGTAGTTTCTAGCCCGGAACCTGAGCCGCCAGTAGAGGAACCTGTACCTGAGCAGGTAGATCTTCCTGAAGTTATCGAACCTACAACAAAACCTGAACCTGAACGCTCGATGCCTGCGCCTTCACAAGAGCCCGCGCCCGAGCCCGAGCAGGTTCAAATTCAAACTTCACAGCCGGTTCAAACTCCCCCTGCTTTTACTGATCCACAACCACAAAACACGCCGCAACCATTAGCGGCCCAAAACTTACCGGCAGCTACACCAAGCCCGATGCCTGTAGCCCCTGCTCAACCAATGCAGCCACAATATGCCCCCACGCCTGCACCAGTTTTGGATCAAACACCCCAGCTACCCGAACAAAACCAGCAGTTTTATCCTGACGCCGCGCTAAACCAACCACAGCCCACAGCTAACCTGGCCCCCAGCTCTTTCCTGACTCAAAGTGCTGCTAGTGGCCCTAAACCAACTGGTTGGCGCGCTGTTGCTGGCCGTTTAGGCCTCAAAGTCCAAGCCAGCCAAACCCAATGCCAGCAATGGGCAGACGAACGCACCGTCTCCCAGCACTGGCCTGGCCCCCGCACAATCGCAGTACTCAACGGTAAAGGCGGGGCCGGTAAAACCCCCACCAGCATCCTCCTAGCAAGCTATTTCGCGCGTTTAGGCTCAGGGTCGGTTGTAGCAGCAGACGGTAACGTCACACGCGGCACCCTAGGCTGGCGCACCGAACAAGGACCACACAACGCCACCATCTTGGATATGGTCCCCCAAACCGAAGCTTTAATGGACCCCTCAGCGCGTAACGGTGACGTGGCCGCCTACACCCACCACCAAACCATTGACCAATTCGATGTTCTACGCTCAAACCCACTACTACTATCAACCGAGCAGAAACTAACCCCCGAAGAACTAGACGGTATTCAGCAGGTTTTAACCCGCTACTACCGCATGATTATTTGGGATACCGGTAACGATGAAGGTGACAGTCTCTGGCTGCGTATCGTAAGCCACGCTGACCAGATCGTTGTTGCCACAACCACCCGCACCGATCACGCAGAAGCCGGGCGCCTACTTTTACAAGGCCTGTCCGGCCGCGATGAGCGTAGCGCGGCCCTGGCAGCTAACGCGGTAGTGGTTATCTCACAAGCAGACCGTGAAGAACCCCCGGCTACTTCACTAGTGGATGGTTTCGCTGGTATCGCCCGTGAAGTAGTTACTATCCCTTATGACCGCTCTATGCGTGAACAATGGCTACGCTCAGACAAACTAGCCCCCGCCACCCGAGCAGCCTGGCTACACGCAGCCGCCGCCGTAGCACGCGGCCTATAAAATCACGAAACTATGGCCCCATAACATTTTGATGTTATGGGGCCATAGCTAACAAACCACAAAGAATAAAAAAACAAGAAACGTAGATGGCGGAAACCAATAGCATCATGGTGTCATGACCCCACAACACGATGACACTAAAACCACCCCCAAAACCAGCCCGCACCTGCAATAACACGTAAAGGTTTTATGAAATCATGACATCATGAAGCTAAGATACTCAGGGATTAAGAAACCATTATTGCCTAGTATCTTTGACAAGTTCGCCCAAGTTCACCCAGCCCTCCAATGGGGTGAGGTTAAAGGATGTGGCGACCACATTCCCGGCCACCGGCTTTGGTGACCCACGGCTTTTGATGCAACGACAAGCCTTGCTTGTTGTTGCGCCAATAGGGGGTTTGGGGGGCTATCGCTAGCCCCCCAACAGCTAAAGGCTTGAGGGCGCTTAAACAAGCACACACGCTTAGCACCCCCATGATCCCATGACGCCACTACACTATGACACCCCGGGATCATATAGCTTATGTTTTGGCGGGAATACCAACCAAAACACGAGCCAGATTATTTTTGTTTAAGGCGTGCGGTCAGGCCTTCGATCACTAGCTTGTTGAGGCTAATTTTGTGTTCAATCGCGTAGAAACGAGCCTGTTGGTGTAGGTCTTCTGGTAGGCGAATTGAGGTTTGAACTGTATCTTGGTTAGCTTCTGTGAAAGTTTCGGCTACTCGTGGGGCTGCTTTGGTTCGCGGTGCCATGCGAGAGCGCATATCTTTACTTGTCATTGGGTTACCTCCAGGATTTCTTCAAAAAGTTTGTCGTAGTTGAACAGTTCGTCAGGCACTCCACCATACAAAGTGCGAATAGACTGACGTTTAGGGATCATGGTTGTAAAAACTGGTTCACCTTGAGCGTCTAGTACTTCACGTACTGCGCTTAGAGCGTTTGTGCGTACTTCAGCGCTGTTGATTAAAACCGCTCGCCTGCGATGCGAGGCCGCTTCGAGAGTTGGCCACACTCTTTGCATATCCATTGCTGAAGGTAGTGTCGGAATAATGACTAGGTCAGCACTATCTATAGCCAGCTGCAGAGCCTGAGCTCCACCTGGAGGAGTGTCGATAACTAGAACATCCACATCCGGAGCGGTTTTACCGTTAGCTAGACGCTTAAGCTGTGGCGCCGCGACAGTGACAACTTCGAAACCTAAATCTTCCCCGTTATCCTGTGCCGCTAAACCCCAGCCAGTGGCGCTACCTTGCGGGTCAGCGTCCCATACCCGCGCACTATAGCCAGCTTTAAAAGCTGCCCTAGCAAGCATCATGGATGTAGTCGTCTTACCCACACCCCCCTTCGTGTTAACGATTGAGATGATCACAAGCCCTCCTTAAAACAGTATCTATCATGACACCATAATATCACTATATCTTGGTTTTATGACACCATAAAACCAAGATAGTAGCTTGTGTTTTGGTTGGTATTCCGGTCAAAACATAAGCTATATGATCCCGTGGTGTCATAGTGTAGTGACGTCGTGGGGTCATGTGGGTGTTGGTCGCGTGCATGTCGTCTTGGTTGTGGCCTTTGGTGTTTTGTTGGGGGGCTAGCGATAGCCCCCCAAACCCCCTATTGGCGCAACAACAAGCGCGCGCTTGTCGTTGCATCAAAAGCCGTGGGTCACCAAAGCTGGTGGCTGGGGGTGTGGTCACCCGGCCTCTAGTCTCGCCTTGTTGGAGGGTTGGGTTGACTTGGCTTGGTTTAAACCTTTAAAGACACTAGGCAATAATGGTTTCTTGATCCCTAGCTATCTTAGTTTCATGGTGTCATGGTTTCGTGAAATCTTTACGTGTTATTGCAGGTGGGTGCTGGTTTTAGGGTTGGTTTTGGTGTCATGGTGTTATGGGGTCATGACACCATGACGCTATTGGTTTCTGCTATCTGTGTTTCTTTTTCTTGTGTTGTTTTTTATTCTTTGTGGTCGCGGTTGCATCATTGTCTTCCTTCGCCTGTGAAGGAAGGTTTGAGGGTTTAGGCGGATTTGCGCGCAAGAAACACTACAGATAGGTGATCACCAAAGGGAGGCAAGAATTATAGTGGGCAAGAACATTCGCAGGGCACTGCTAGGGCTGTTTGTAATAATGTTTTTAATGCCCTTGATGATTATTTTTGGTGTGCCCTTAACTGAAAGCGACTCTGGCGGTGGCTCTGGCGGGTCTGGCGGTAGGGGGGTCAATGGTGTACCTAGCCAGTATAAGGAGTTGGTGATAGCTGCTGGCAGCCGGTGTAACCAAATCACTCCGTCGCTGATCGCGGCTCAGATTGAGGCTGAGTCAAACTGGAATCCTAATGCCCAATCTGATGCTGGGGCGCAGGGTATTTCGCAGTTTATGCCAGGCACGTGGGCTAGTGTGGGTGAAGATTTCAACAAGGACGGCAAAATTAATGTGTGGGATCCGGGTGACGCGATCCCTAGCCAGGGTAAGTACATGTGCGACCTGGCTGCCCAGGTCGAGTTCTACCTAAAAACTGGTGACATTAAAGGTGGTGTGGTTGAGTTAACCCTAGCCTCGTATAACGCGGGCCTGGGTAACGTGCTTAATGCTGGGGGTATCCCGAATTTCCCTCAAACCATCAAATATGTTCAACGTATTTTAGAGTTTAAAGCCAAATACGATGCACCTGACAACGGCGGCGGTAACGGCGACAATATTGACCCTGGCGACTACCCGCCCGAACCCCAAATCTATGAAGACCCCACGCCAGGAAGTGAACATGCTGGTAAAGTTACAAAACGTACATACAGGATGATCACAACCGTGATGCAAAAATACCCTCAAATCAAAACTGCGGCTCTTTACTGCTGGGATGCACACCCTGCCAACCCCACCTCTGACCACCCTATGGGTAGGGCCTGCGACATCCCCTTCTACGGATGTGATCAAGGCAATTTGGATGCCTCCAACGACCCATTAACCGGTAAGGCTGCCGGTAACGAAGCCGCCCAATGGCTGATCAGCAACGCAAAAAGTTTCGGCATCAGCTACATCATTTGGCAAGGGCGTATTTGGGAGCCAGGTAAAGGCTGGTATGCCTATGATGGCGCTGGTGGTATTTACAACCCAAACGACTGTAGTGGTGGCCATTATGACCATATACACGTGAGTGTTTTTTAGGTTACTAGCTATAGTTACAGTCTTTTTTCTTAGGATTTTAAACAAGTTTTTGACTATCCCAAGAAAAAAGACTGTAACTAATACTGAAATTTCAGGGTCTTTGATTTATATAGGGATTTTTTAAGTTATCTATAGCTTCTCTGTCTAGTTTGGTTAGTGCGCGTGATACTGATGATCTACCAACTCCTAGTACTGAGGCTATGTGGGTGAGTGTTTTTCCTTCTGCTCTCATCTGGTTGGCGGCTGCTACGCGTTCAGGGGTCATTACTGTGGGCCTGCCTCCGAGTCTTCCTTGAGCGCGGGCGTGGGCTAGGCCTCGCATGGTGTTTTGTCGGATTGTGTCAACGCGTAGTTGGGCGAATACTGCAACGATTCCGAACAGGGCTCTGCCCATGGGTGTGGTTGTGTCTATGTCAGGTTCGGTAAGGCTTTTTATGTTTATGTTTCGTTGGGCTAGGTCGTTAATGGTTTCAATGGCCATTTTCTCGCTTCCGGCGATGCGGTCGAGTCTGCGCACAACAAGGGTGTCTCCTGGGCGTAGGTAGTCGAGGCAGGCTAGCCATTGGGGTCTGTCTTTGATGCGGCTGGATTCTCCATGGTCTACGTAGACTCGTATGGCTCCAGCTTCTAGTAGTTCTGCTTCTTGGGCTTGGGGGTTTTGTTCGCGGGTGGATACTCTGGCGTAACCAACTAAGCTCATATAGCTACTCCTGGGCGCTGCTGTGGGGCGGTTGAAGTCCACCGTAGGGAATTGGTCGGGTAGGGCTTGTTAGGGCCTCTGTGGGGCTTGTGTGAGGTTGTAGCGAGCTTGGCGAACATGGTTTGTGTGCGAAGTTCTTCTATGACGCTCAGCGCGTGCCTTAAAAGCAGTGTACTCGGCTTGTCCAAAAACGTCTTGGTGGGGGTTTTGAGTTACTGGGTTTATGGGCGGCGGTTTCGGTCCGGCGTGTTGCTGTATTAGGGCTGTGTGTAGATGGCTGGTCTTAAACGATCGTTTATGGAACGCTGCGCTCCGGTGAGGTGAGACTAGGGGTGTGGTGAACACATTCCCAGCCACCGGCTTTGGTGACCCAAGACTTTTGATGCAACGACAAGCTTTGCTTGGTGTTGCGCCGATAGGGGGTTTGGGGGGCTATCGCTAGCCCCCCATATCCCACAAATGATCTGACTCATCCACGCGGGCTCATCCCCGCGTAAGCGGGGAAAACACAACCGCTACAACAGTCATGAAAGTTAAACCCGGCTCATCCCCGCGTAAGCGGGGAAAACTCACTAAAGTTACTCAACCCACGCGCACTAAAAGGCTCATCCCCGCGTAAGCGGGGAAAACACTTCTCGGTCTGCGATTGTACTACGTAAAACGCTTAGATTTTGGAAACTAGGGGTCGGGGGGTTCGCGGTTTTTAGCGGCGTAGCCGATAAAAATGCTAGCGAACCAGGGCCAGTCTGCGCGCTAGCGCAGTCCATAAGCCCTTCCAAACCCTCCCGAAAAACAGTTTTCCACAAGTTCACAGAATCCACAGGCCCCACTATGGCTAGAAGACTCTGGTATATAGTTCTGGCAGCACCCACTTTTGCCATATGGCAGTAAGGAAAACCCCTAATTCAGCGCCCCTAAAGTACGGGGCTAGCGCCCCTAAAGTACGGGGCCCCCCTCCAAAAATCGGTTCTCCCCTTGCAGAGTTTTCCACAGGTAAAACCGCATGAAATCAACGAAAAGTAGGGGGCGCCCCTAAAGTACGGGGCCTGATTTTTCGGCTACCCGAAAACGCCCCTAAAGTACGGGGCCTGACGGCGCTTTTACCGATTTTTACCCACAAGCCACCCAAAAGTGCCGTAATCACATTTCACCTAAAATGTCAATAGTTTGGGGTAAAGTTGCCTGCATTTTTTGGTAACACGGAACTCTTACAACTAAGAATGTATGGTGCTAGGCTAGGTCCTGTAAGTGGTGCGCGAACAAAAAGCGCGCCACCACAGAGTTAGCTGCTCTGTGATGGCGCTTGCGTACCAAAACCCTTGTACTGGAAGGGGGTTGGTAGCCGTGGCTATCCTACCTCAAAACGGGCCCGATGCTGGGTCTGATGGTCCTGCTGTAGACCTGAAGCGGGCAATGCTGACAAATGCCAGCAACTTTAAATCTGTCTCCAAATCTGCCGCTTGGGTAGATGAGATGATGGCGCTGCGCGAGGATGCTGAGGAGGCTGGTAGCATCGGTTTCTGTTCGCGTATTTTCACTCAGCTTTCCCTGCCGTATCGTGATCCTGGGACTAGTGGAGTTCTCACCTGGGTACGTCAAAACGGCCCCATGCGCCTCCAACTGAACCCGCTACTGGATATTGTTGATGGCCAGGCGGTTCCTGCTTTCCCGTATGGGAAATACCCGCGCTTGATTTTGCCTTGGCTTTCCACCCAGGTTGTGCTGCATGAGGCCGATTTAGAGTCGGATGGTTCACTCACGGTCGAGCTGGGTGATTCCATGCGTGATTTTTTGGGGCTGCTTAACCTGGCCGACGGGGGCAAACAGGGCAGGCTGATGCGTGAGCAGGCTAGGAGGCTGTTTGGGGCCGATATCCTCTTTAGTGAGGATCGGGGTAGAAGCCTACTGGGCGATAGGCGCCAGCGAGTGTATAGGATGCCGGTATCCCAGGCTTATGAGCTCTGGTGGGACTATGACGAAACTGAAGGTCAGCAGGCCCTCTGGGGCAACAGAGTTTGCTTATCGAGTGCGTTTGTACAGTCAGTTTTAACTGCGAAAATCCCGACAGACATGAGGGCCTTAAAGCTTTTGTCTGAGAGGGGTGGGCCGCTTGCTATGGATATCTATTTGTGGCTTAGTTACAGGCTGTTTGTAGCTCGTCGTCCGACCCTGGTGCCGTGGGAGGCTCTACAGGCCCAGTTCGGCAGTCAGACGGGAAGGCTACGTAAATTCAAAGAGCTATTTAGTTCTAAACTCGTATTGATTTTACTGGTGTATCCTGAAGCGGTTTTTACTGAAACTGACAAGGGGTTGATGCTCTACCCATCTCCGTCGCCGCTAGGGCGTAAGCGGCTGCCGCGTCCTGAGAGGGCTGCGGCTAAATGGATGGGTAAAAAATAAACACCTAAAAACCATTTCTCCCCAACCTTTCCCTGCAACCGCATAAACAAACGCGCTTCAAAACAGGGGGGAACTATGTGGGAGTTTGATTGGCAGTTCTGGGCACACCGGCTTACTGGCTTGACCGCCTCTGAGGGCCTGGTGGTGCGGGAGGTCGCGTTTTTAGCGGACTGGCGCGGCGTTGCTCTGGCCTCGAACAATTTTTTAGCTCGCTCGACTGGGCTAAGCTCGCGTAGTGTCGCGCGGGCTAAGAAGGGGCTAGAAAATAAGGCAGTGCTGTCTGTGGTGCCTAGATGGCGTGCTGATGGTGGGCAGGGCATTAGTCGGTATGAGCTGAATATAAAAGCTATGAGCTTTAGTTCGTCTGAAACCACGTCGACTGTGTCTGCGTCGCTGATGGTGGAGTCGGCTTTACCGGTACCAGCGCGTAGCAACAAGTTAGGGCAGCTGGTCTACAGAGCCGCTTGCGATGGTTGGTGTGATGAGTCTAGTGGCTTACTTGCCAACTATTTGAAAGAAAATATTAAACACTTATCAAATAGTGTGCGGCAAAACTTGATTTTAGGTATGTCTTTGGAGCAAGCGCGTGATGATGCTCTAGGTTGGGCCTGGCAGGTTGCGCGTTTAAAAACTCGCCAGGTTTTGTGAGCTCGTGATTCGTGGGCAATGCTTTCAGTGCTAGTGGCTCGCATGTCGTTTAAAGCTAATGCTAGCCAGGATCTTCCCCTGGAGGCTGAGCTGATGGAGGGCAAGGCCGTGGTCAGTGGGGCTGATCAGGTCGAGCGTTTACCGGGCGCAGACGTGGATGCCGTAGAAAATATTTATGGCCCGCTTATCTCTGACCTGGTGCTGTGTGGTGTGGATGAGAGCTTAGCTTGGGCTTATGTCTTGCGGGTGGTTGATATAGCTG
>ERZ1699249.86-NODE-86-length-12169-cov-2.167746_pt1 | contig 12169 bp, 6 predicted proteins | sample MGYA00581527_ERZ1699249 | MGnify/ENA primary metagenome ERZ1699249 (study PRJEB42319, sample SAMD00040308) | human oral metagenome | material: saliva | host: Homo sapiens | study: EMG produced TPA metagenomics assembly of PRJDB4115 data set (Metgenomic analysis of... | reverse complement strand
AGTTGAAATAGCTGTGGGGGAATTACGTGCGACATTTTTGGGTAACTGGGCTTTGAGGGTGTGGAGAAAAGCCGCGGCCGAGGGACGAGGCCTGGGCGGGGGCAGGGTGCGGTCGGCGCGAGAGGCGCGAGAGGCCCGAGAGGCGCGAGAGGCGTGACACCGTGCTCAGCTCGCCTGCTCGGCACGGTACGGGTACATGCGACGGGCGGCTACCCGAGAGGGTAGCCGCCCGCTGTCACTAAGTTGCTCACCGCAGTGAGCCGGTCGCTCAGTCCGGGAGAGCTGCCCCGGCCTCGGCGAGAAGAGTGCGGATCTGCTCCTCGACGCCCTTGGTGCCGCGGCCGACCTCGCGGAGCTGGCCGTCCGCGCCCGCGATGTAGTGCGTGGGCCAGGCGGTGGCGCCGTAGGCCTGGAAGGCCTCGAGCTCGGGGTCCAGCGCCACCGGGTAGGTGATGCCCAGCTTCGTGATTGCGCCGCTGACCACGGCGGCGTCGCGGTCGTGGGGCTGCTGGGGCGAGTGCACGCCGACCACGACCAGGCCGTAGTCCTTGTACTTCTCGTAGATGCGCTCAAGCTCGGGGATTTCACGCTGGCAGTTCGTGCACGAGCTCGACCAGAAGTCCACGAGTGTCACCGTGCCGGTGGGCTGGCCGAGGGAGTTCATCCACTCGGAGGCGTTGATGGTCGGCAGGGCGCCGCAGTCCTTGGTGGAGGCGGAGTCGCGCGCGCACTGGGCGAAGTCGCCGCGGGCCTCGACCTCGGTCTCGGGGTCGCAGGCGCCGGTTTCGCACGCCTCGCCCTCGCCCGCCTGGAGGGACGCCGTGTAGTCGGGGATCATGCGCTGGAGGGTGGCCGGCGCGTCGGTCGCGATGCCGAGCGCGAGGGCAATCATGGCGACGCCGGCGGCGATGCGCAGCGGGCGCTGGCGGGCCTTGAGGAAGCTCGCGGCCACGCCCGACCCCGCCAGGGCCACGGCGAGCAGCGGGATCGACAGGCCGACCGCGAAGGAGACCGCCAGACCGATGATGCGCCACGTTACTTGGCCCGTGTTCGAGGCGACGATGACCGAGGCCAGCACCGGCCCCGCGCAGGGGACGAACGCCGCGCCGAGCACCAGGCCCAGGCCGAATCCTGCGCTGTCGCCCGTCGTACGGGGTGCCAGGCGCGCGAAGGGCCGCTCGAGGACCTCCATGACCTTCGGGACGATCATGCCGATGCCCACGGCCACGAGCAGCACGATACCCGCCCAGCGGATCGCCGTCTGCGGCAGGTGCAGCAGGCTCAGCAGTGCCGAACCCGCGACCGTGATCAGCATGAACGACGTGACGAGGCCGGCGACGATCAGGAGGGGACGGCGAGCGATGCTCGGGGAGTCATCGACCTTCTTCGCGGTGATGGCGGGGGAGGAGCCGCCCTTGCCCAGGCTCACGCCGGGCGCGACGCGGAAGAGGCCGGGATCGACGGCGTTGGTCGTGTTCTCAGAGGACGAGGCCGTGGAAGCCTTCGCGGAATCTTTGCCGCCCGCGGCACCGAGGAACAAAACGGGTAGGACAGGCAGGATACACGGGGAAATACCCGTGACGAGACCGCCAAGAAGACCAAGCAAAAGGAACATAGGTTCACCTTACTTGTAAAGGGTGGAAATGCGCGCGACGTGGCGCCTGAAGGCGTGAAAACCCTGGGCTTGGATTGGTGTTAATTACCCGATACCCAAAAGTCGCACGTAATTCCCTCCCGAGAATTTCAAACTTTGAAATCGGATCGTTGAAATCATGCGCTTTTCGGCCGTACTCTAAAACTGACCCGGGGGAAATTACGTGCGACATTTTTGGGTAACTGGGTGTGGCGGCGCGGGTGTGGAGGCGTAGGGGTGTAGGCGCGGGGGGTGCGGGGGCGCAGGCTCGCAGGCGCGGGGGGCGCGCGCTAGAGGGAGAGAACGAGGTCTGCGCGGGCCTTCGTGCGCTCCACAAGCGCCATGTTCGCCGCGTCCACCGTGCGCACCCAGTGCGCTGCATCCGCGCGATCACGCCCAAAACTCATGTGCCGCTCAATCAGGCGAGAGGCCAGCTCGTCAAAAGGAGTGTCAATATAAACGAGCAGGTCAATGAGGCCTCGCACGTCGGCCCAGCCGGGCAGCTCCAGGCCCAGGTAGTTGCCCTCGGTGATGACGACGCCCTCGACCTCGATAGGCAGAGACGCGGCAACCGGCTCGTGCAGGTCGCGCCGATAATCGGGAGCCAACACCACGCCGTTCGCGCGGCGCACCCGCCCGAGCATTGACACGTATCCGCCTACGTCAAAGGTGTCGGGCGCACCCTTATGGTCCGCCAGTCCGCGCGCCGCCAGCAGCGCGTTCGACATGTGGAAGCCATCCATGGGCGCGAGCCCTGCAACCGGGATGCCCGCCTGCGGGAGGGCACGAGCCAGCTCTGTCGCAATCGTCGTCTTGCCCGTCCCCGGCGGGCCGGTCAGCCCCAACACGCGCACGGGGTCACCGGTGCGGGCGCGGCGCACCACGGCCTCGACAATGCGAGCGGTCATCGACGAGGCCTGCGCGCCCTCCCGTGGTCCGCCCTCCTGCTGCGATTCCACTGTGCCTGCCATGGCCTCGGTGCCCATCTGCGCCTGCCTCAGGGCTTGATGACGGGAAGCGTCGACCAGGGGAAGTTGATCCACTTGTCGGTGTGCGCCCACACGTAGTCGGGGTCGATGATGGAGACGGGCTTCTTGTAGATGACCGCGCTGCGCGCCTCGACGCGCACGGCGGCGGAGCCGTCGAGAGTGAGGCCGTGCTCGTCGATGAGGTCCATGACCATCTTGAGGGTCTTGCCGGAGTCGGCGACGTCGTCGACGACGAGGACGCGCTTGCCGTCCATCGCGGAGACGTCCATGAGCGGGGGAAGCAGCATGGGCTCGTCGAGGGTTTCGCCGATGCCGGAGTAGAACTCGACGTTCATCGTGCCGATCGCCTTGACGTCCATCGCGTAGGCAATCGCGCCCGCGGGAATGAGGCCGCCGCGCGCAATCGCGACAATCAGGTCTGGGATCCATCCGGAGTCAATGATCTGCTGGGTGAGCTCGCGAGATGCGTCGCCGAAGCCCTGCCATGTGAGGACTTCGCGGTCGGGAGCGGTGCTGGCGTCGGGGCTGGCGATGGTACCCATGGCTTCCTTCTCTCGGGGGGTGTTGGGATCAAGGGTATCGCCGTCGGGCGGGTGTGTGCTCGCCTTTGGCTGTGTTCGGCCCTGTGACGTGGGCAGACGCACGCGGGCGCCGGTGCCGAGGCAGGCCCCGAGGTCGGCCCCGAGGTCGGCCCCGGGAGGCCCCTCCCCAAAACTCGCACGTAATTTAACTAGGTCAGTTTTTGAGTATGGCTTAAAACGTTGCAATTCCAATGACCTGATTTCAAAGTTTGAAAGAGTGAGGGGGGAATTACGTGCGACATTTTTGGGTAACCGGCACCATGCTCGGACTTCGTTGGCGCCGACACTAGCGGCGGCCCTGGCGCCGGCCCTAGCGGCGGTAACGCTAACGACGGCGGCGGATCGAGGCGAGCTCGCGCTCGTACGCGCGCCCGGGCGAGGCGGCGTGCCCTCGGTGCTCCCACGTGAGGATCAGCGCCGGGTTGAAGGCGCGCGAGCACACCCCGCACGAGGAGACGCGGCGCGGCGCCCGGTACAGGCGTCGCGTGGCCCCGCAGCGCGGGCACGTGCCCACCCAGGGCGCGTCCGGGGCGGGGAGGGAGGAGGACAATCGCGCGGAGTCGGGCGCGCCGAGGGCTCGGGCTGTCCGCTTCCACGCGGCGTCGTGCCCGTGGGCGGGGCCGACGAGGGCGTGGGCGATCTCGTGCAGGATGACGCCCCGGATCGTGTCTTCGTCGTACAGGTCGGTGAGCGGTCCGGACAGGCTGATCGTGCGCGTGGAGTGCGTGCACGCCCCGGCCCGCCGTTTGGCGTGGTCGAAGCGGAAACGCCAGTCGGCCAACCCCGCCGCGTCCATGAGGGAGCGGGCAAGGGCGCGCGCCTCCTCCCGCTTCATCGCGCCCCCGCGAGCACGCCGAACGCTCCGAGCGCTCCGAGCGGGCGCCTCGTGGCGGCTGCGTGAGGTCCGCTCAGGAGTGGGGTGAACAAGGAGACGCGACGCTTATCCCGCTTCATCGCGCCCCCGCGAGCACGCCGAGGAGGCGCTTCATGGAGACCTTGTTCGGCGTGCCCAGGGTCTGGGCGAACATGGAGACGCGCAGCTCCTCGGCCATCCACCGCGCCTGCGTGAGCGCCGCGTCTCGGCGGGCGTCGTAGGGCCGACGCTCCAGGGCCTGCCGCGTGGCGGCGATCTCGGCCTCGGCCTCGTGGATGCGGTCCATGTCCTCCAGGTCGCGACCCAGCGCCCCCGGCGAGGAGGCGGCGCGCTCGATGCGCACGGCCCCGGCGCGCAGGTAGCGAGCCAGGTGCGGGAGCGCGAATGCGGGAGTGGCCGACACGAAGCCCTCGTAGAGCAGCGTCTTTCCGTGGCGAGCGACGTCGCGCGTCGTCTCCTTGAGCGAGGCCTGCGGGTGGGAGCGCACGGCGGCGTCGGCCTCGGCGCTGGCCTCCAGAGCCCGCACGACGTGGGAGAGGATCTGGTAGACGCGGTCCTCGTGGGCGTCGCGCGCGGCCGCGACGAGGGTTTCGAAGGCCTCGGGGTCGCGCACGTTCGCGGGGGTGCTCAGCTCGTCGACGAGGGACAGGGCCGAGGCCAGCTGCGCGTCCGCGACCAGGGCCGCCGTGTCCGCGTAGGGGGAGGCCGCCAGCATGAGGGCCTCACGGCCCGTCCACCGCGTGGTGACGCGGTTCGTCGCCAGGGCGACGCGGGTGAGCAGCAGCCGGGCGAGGCCGGCGCGATGCTCGCGGTCCGCCTCGGCGGCGCTGGCCATGACGCGCACGCCTGCCGCGGGGGCCGCGGCGCTGCCCTGGGGGACCAACGCGGGGAACGCCCGCAGCGTCATCGAGCCCGAGGTCTGGGTGATCGAGCGCGGCAGCGTCGGCATCTGCGTGACGCCGTCCGCGTGGAACGCCGGGTCGGGGGACGAGGCCTGGGCCGCGTCGCGGGGTCCGGTGCCCGTCGCGGTCGCGCCGTGAGCCGGGGTGGAGGGATTCTCCCCACCGCGCGCGGCTGCCTTCTCCGAGGCCTCGCGTCCGCGCTTGTTCCTGCGCGCTTGCTTCTCGCCGGCCTCCTCGAGGGCCGCCCGCACGGCTGTGCGCACCGCCTTGTTCGCGTCGCTGGCCAGGGATCGCTGCAGGTAGGCCAGGTCCTTGCCCGCGCCCAGCTCCTTGCCCGACGCGTCGGTGACGACGAAGGTCATGCGCAGGTGGTCAGGCAGGTGGGCGCGCGCGTGCGCCAGGTCGGAGTCGGACAGGTCTACGCCGCGCAGGACTCGCACTGCGTGGGCGAGGGCGTCCAGGACGGGGCCGTCGGTGAGCGTGCGGCGCGTGGGGGCAGCAGTGCCGGAGGCGTTGGCCGACGTGGCCGCGCCCGATGCGACGGCTCCCGCGTGACTCCCAGGGCCGACGATCGCGCCGGTCGTGGGATTCGTGCCCGGCTGCGCCGCTGTGCCCGTCGCGCCCGCGCCGGTCGCCTCGCCCGCGCTCGCTCCCGCGTGACTCCCAGTGCCAATGATCGCGCCGGTCGTGGGATTCGTGCCCGGCTGCGCCGCTGTGCCCGTCGCGCCCGCGCTCGCTCCCGCCGAGGCCTGCTGTGCGGTGGCCTTCTGCGCGCCCTTCTTGGAGGCCTTTGCGGGAGAATTGCGCGTCGAGAGACGGCCCGAGGTCGCGCCCCACGCGGCCAGGCGTCCCATCGCGGCATCCAGGCTCAGGGGGTCAGGCTCGTCGGACTGGGCGGTCTTCTTCCCGCCGCCCTTCGCAGAACCCGCACCGTCGGCCCTCGCACCGCCGGACCCCGCAGCGTCGGACCCCGCAGCGTCGGAACCCACCGACGCCACCACGGCCTCGGCCGGCTCGTCGCCAGCCTGCTCGATCCAGCGAGCCACCGACGCGGCCACGTCCGGCGCGGGGGCCAGGAGGCGGCGCACGCCCTTGGGCAGGGCACGGATCGCCTCGGTCAGCAGGTCCTCGCGCATGCCGGGCACCAGCCAGTCCGTGCCCGCATCGCTCACGCGTTCGAGCACCTCGATCGGGATGCGCATCGACACGCCGTCGCGCGGGCTGCCCGGCGCGAACTCGTAGCTGAGCGCCAGCGACAGTTCGCCGCACTGCCAGCGATCTGGGAAGCCCTCGCCCGCGGTCGCCTCGCGCGGCATCAGCAGGGACGCCGGGTAAATCAGCAGGTCCGGGTGAGAGCGGCGCTCGTCCTTCCACCAGCGGTTGAACGCCGCCGCGCTGGTCACGTGCTCGGGGATCAGGTCGTCGAAGAAACGGAAGCGCGCCTGCTCGTCCGCGACGAGGCCGTGGGTGCGGCTACGGCGCTCAACCTCGCGGGCCTGCTCCACCAGGGCCTCGTTTCGGCGCTGGAAACCGTGCCTCTCCCTCCACTGGCCATCCACCAGGGCGTTGCGAATGAACATCTCGCGGGCCAGCTCGCGGGCCGTCGTCCCCTCGCGCGTGGCCGCCAGCTCCTCGAAATGACGCGGCTCAAATGACCCTGACGACAGCGGATCCTTCGACGCCGACACCAACCCGGCCGCCAGCGCCTCCAGCGACCCCGCGCGCGGAGCGTGAGAGCGCGAGGCAGCCACGGCCTCGTCGATGACGAGGTCACCCAAGCGCCCCAGCAGCACCTCGCGGTCCGCCGCCAGCGTCAGCCCGTAGAGGGTCACGCGCTCGCGGACCATCGCCGCGCCCTTGCCGACCGACCAGAACGGCTCCGAATACGAGCGCTTGAGCAGGCCGCGCGCCGCCGGCTCCACCCACTCCGGGCGGATGCGGGCCACCGTGCGCGCGAACAGGCGCGAGGTCTCCACGAGCTCCGCGGTCATCACCCAGGCGGGGTGCCCGCTCACGCCCGAGCCCGGCCAGATCGTGAAGTGCGTGCCGCGCGCGCCCTCGTAGTCGCGCTTCGTCTCGTCCCACGACCCCAGGTAGGACAGCAGGCCGACCAGCAGCGAGCGGTGCACCTGGTCCGCGTCCACGGAAGCCGGCCCCTGCCCGTAGGCCAGGACTGCGCGCACGGCCGCGTCCTGCGCGCCGCCGAACTGGGCGGCCTCCACGACGTCGCCCGTCGACGGCTCGCCCACCGGCCCCACGGCGATCCCCAGCGCCCGGGCCATCTGGCGCAGCTGGCCGACCACGTCGCGCCATTCGCGCCACCGCAGGTAGTGGAAGAACTCCGCGCGGCACATGCGCCGGAACGCCGAGCCCGACAGGTCGCGCGCCTGCACCGCCAGGTAGCGCCACAGGTTCAGGTAGGTGATGAAGTCCGAATGGGGGTCGGCCAGGCGCGCGTGCGAGGCGTCCGCCGCGCCCTGGTGCTCGGCCGGGCGCTCGCGCACGTCCTGGATCGACAGCGCCGCCACGATGACGAGCACCTCCGAGGCGCAGCCCAGGCGCTCGGCCTCCAGCAGCATGCGCCCCAGGCGCGGGTCGATCGGCAGGCGCGCCAGGTCCCGGCCGATGCCGGTGAGCCTGTACTGGGACGAGGCCGGGGCCGCGTCCGGCTGCTCAGCGTCCCGGGCGGTGGGCGCGGTGCCCGAGGCGTCCTGATCCGCGCGGGTATCCCGCGCGTTGCCTGCGTCGTGTGTGCCGCGTTCGTCGCGTGTGCGGGAACGGTCGCCACGGCCTCGGCGCTCCTGCGGCTCGCCGGACGCGAGCGCGCCGATCTCCACGAGGAGGGCCACGCCGTCGCGCACCGCGCGCCGATCCGGGGCGTCCAGGAACGGGAAGTCCTCGACGGCGCCCAGGCCCAGGGACGCCATCTGCAAGATGACGCTGGCGAGCGACGTGCGCAGGATCTCCGGTTCCGTGAAACGGGGTCGTGAAACATAGTCAGCCTGGGAGAACAGGCGGATCGCCACGCCCTCCGCGACGCGGCCGCATCGGCCCGCGCGCTGGTTCGCACTGGCTTGGCTGACCGGCTCGATCGGCAGGCGTTGCACCTTCGTCTTATTTGAATAGCGGGAAATGCGCGCCAAACCCGGGTCGATGACGTAGCGGATGCCCGGCACCGTCAGCGACGTCTCCGCGACATTCGTCGCCAGGACCACGCGGCGCAGCCGGTGCGGCTCGAACACGCGATGCTGCTCAGCAGCCGTCAGCCGCGCGTACAGGGGCAGGATTTCGATGTCTCCCGGGTGGGCGCCCTTGTCGTCTCCCGCGCGCCGGCCTCGTCCCTTCAGGTGATCGAGGAGGGCCGCCTCCGTGTCGCGGATGTCGCGCTCGCCGGGCAGGAAGACCAGGATGTCGCCGTCGCCCTCCGCGCTCAGCTCGTCCACCGCGTGGCAGATCGCGGTCTCCACGTCGATGTCCTCGCCCATGCCGTAGCCCAGCGTCGCCAGCTCGTCGTCCGGGTCCTCCAGAACCAGCTGCATGGGGCCGGACTCGGTGACGTCAGTGGTCTCGATGACCTCGATGGGCTTGCCCGCCTGCGCGGGCGAGGCCTCGGACGTGTATGACGAGGGTGTCGTCGGGCCGATGGGGCGGTAGCGGATCTCGACCGGGTATGTGCGGCCCGAGACCTCGATGACCGGCGCCGGCTCGATCAGGCGACCCGAGCCGGGTGTGCCCTCCCACGTGCCGAAATGACGCGCAAAACGATCCGAGTCGATCGTCGCCGACGTGATGATGACCTTCAAGTCCGGGCGCGCGGGCAGCAGGCGCGCCACGTAACCCAAAATGAAGTCGATGTTCAGGCTGCGCTCGTGGGCCTCGTCGATGATGAGCGTGTCGTAGCGGCGCAGCATCGGATCCGACTGGATCTCCGCCAGCAAGATACCGTCCGTCATCAGCTTGACCAGGGTCGTGGGGCCGACCTCGTCCGTGAAACGCACCTGGTAGCCGACCACCTGGCCGCGCTCGCGGCCCACGGTCTGGCCGAGCTCGTCGGCGATGCGATCCGCGACCGAGCGCGCCGCGAGCCTGCGTGGCTGGGTGTGTCCGATCATGCCGGCCACGCCGCGGCCCAGCTGCATGCAGATCTTCGGCAGCTGCGTCGTCTTGCCCGAGCCGGTCTCGCCCGACACGATGACCACCTGGTGGTCGCGGATAGCGCGGGCAATCTCGTCGCGGCGGGCGCTCACCGGCAGGTCCGGGAAGGAGATGACCGGGATCGCGGCCGCGCGCTCGGCTAGCTGCTCCGGCGTGAAGGGCTTGAAGGGGCGCGCGTGCTCGCGGGTGCGCCTGCGTCCTACGTTGCGCGGGCGCGGTTTGCGTGCTTTGGGCGTGGCGGAGCGAGAGTCAGGCATGATAGCGCCAGTCTAGTCGCTCGACATGCTGGTCGAGCGGTACGTGGCTGGTGGGGGCTGAGCAGATCGAAAGGGTCTCAGCCCCCAAAAGTCGCACGTAATTCCCTTTGGTCAGTTTTTGAGTGCGGCTTAAATCCGCGCGATTTCAACGGTCTGATTTCAAATCTTGAAAGAGGGGCCGGGGAATTACGTGCGACATTTTGGGGTAACTGTTGGGTGTGGGTGAGGGTATGGGTGAGGGGGAGGGGTGAGGGTGTGACGAGTCTAGGCTGCCGTCAGACGGAGGCCTCGCGCAGGTCCTCGTCGAAGCGAGTGCGCGGTGCCTCCAGGCGCAGATCGACGAGGTCGCGCGCCAGCTGGTCGATCTCCTCGCCCTGATACAACGTCGACCTCCACGAGGCCGGGATGCCCTCGATCCCATAGAAAGCACCGCCCAGCTGCCCGTAGATCGCGGCGTTCGTGTCCGAGTCACCGCCCATGTTAGCGATCGCCAGGGTCGCATCCTTGAAGGACGGGAAATCCAGGAGGCCGTGCACCGCCAGGCGCAAGCCGTTCACGATGTAGCCGTTGGTTTCTGCCTCCCACGAGGCGCGAACCTGCGGATCCGGGCTGATCACCCGAGCGGCCATCTCGTCGAAAGCCGCACCCGTCGACGCCCACGACACGTCCATGAGCTGCTCCGGGGACCAGCCCAGCAGAGCGCCAACCAGAAGGGCGGCGAAAACCTCGGTGGCGGCCTCGGCCTCGACCGAGAAGTGCGTCTCGCGCGCGCTCAAGCGAGCGGTCGCGACCACCTCGCGCGGGGAACGCGAACGGAAACCCGCGATCACCATGGGTGCCAGGCGCATAATCGCGCCGTTGCCCGCGCTGTTCGTGCGCTCGGCGGTCACCGGCACGCGGCGTTCATGCTGATAATCGAACAGTGCAGCGCGCACCTGGCCACCGATGTCGAAACACGTGTCCGTCGACGAACGGTAACCCTCCGAAAACCAGCGCTGATAGCGGTCCATCACGTCGAACGAGTCGTAGCGCCCCTGCGCCAGCAGGGAATCCGCGATGCACAGCGCCATCGACGTGTCATCCGTCCACTGCCCGGGCTTCAGCAGGAAGGGGCCGCCGCCTACCATGTCCGTGATCGGCTCGAAGGTGCCCGCCCACTTGAACTCGTTCGTGGTGCCCACCGCGTCGGCGACGGCGAGGCCCATGAGGGCACCGCGCGCCCGAGAAAGAAAATCCGTCATGCCCCTAGTGTGGCACAGGGGCCCAGCTGGGCGACGGCCCGCGCCCCCGAGCACCCAGGCCAGGGGAACGCGCGGGTCAGCCCCGGCCTCGTCCCCGCTGGAGACGAGGCGTCAGGCGATTGATGTCCCGAACAGCAAACCCAGCAGGTAGGTGACGCCCGCCGCGCCGTAACCCACGAGGAGCTGACGCAGCGCCCGAGGCGTGGGGGCCTGACCCGAGAGGATACCGACCACGCCGCCCGTAAACAGCAGGGCGACGCCAACGATCGCGGCAGCGACGGCGATCGCAGCCACGCCCGTCAGGCCCAGAATGTAGGGGATCAACGGGAAGAACGCGCCCGTCGCAAAGAAACAGAACGAGGACAGGGCCGCCTTCGTGGGCGTGCCCACCTGATCGCCCGCGCCATCCGACTCGGGGGTGCCGCTCAGGGCCGCGCGCAGCGCGATCGCGCCGGACTCGCCGGTCGCAGGCTTGGCGAGGCGCGCAAAAACCTGCTTCGCGTGCCGCTCGGCCTCCTCCTCGCTCTCGCCGCGCGCACGGAACACGAGGGCCAGCTCGTTCGCGTCCACGTCCAGGTCCGGCACAGCCTGATGCGCGTCCGGATCGGGAATCGAGGCGTCAAGCAGCTCACGCTGGCTGCGCACGCTCACCCACTCGCCGGCCGCCATCGACAGGGCACCCGCGAGCAGGCCCGACACGCCCGTCAGGAGAATGACATGAGGCCCCGTGCCTGCGGCTGCGACGCCGAGCACGAGGGCCAAGGTCGACACGAGGCCGTCGTTTGCACCAAAGACCGCAGCGCGGAACGTGCCCGCCAGGGTCTCGCGGGACTTCGCCGCCAGGGAACGGATGACCTCGGCGTGAATATGCTCATCCGCCTGCATGTGTGCGGGCACGTCATCATCCACGTCGCGGGCGGACCGCTGCTCCGCGCGCTGGGCCATCGCCAGAATGAAAATCGTGCCGAAAAGGTGCGCGAGGACGGACGCGGCGCGCGTGCGCAACGGCGGCTTGGGTGCGGGCAGGGCATGGTCGCCCAGGCGCGCCAGCCAATACTCCTCGTGGCGGCGCTCCGCCTCCTCGAGCTGCAAGAGGACAGCGCGCTCCTCGCCCGTTCGGCGCTCGGACAGGTCGCGGTAGGTGCGAGCCTCCATGCGCTCCTCGGCCAGGTGCTTTCGCCAGCGCTTAATCTGCGCGCGCGTCGGCTCCTGAGTGTTGAGCTGCGGGTCAGTGCTCACGGCCTCGTACCCTCGCGCGCTCAACGCTGCGTCGTGGAAGAGGTGGCCTTCGCGTCGACCGTCGTCGGCTCGGAGGCGGGAGCGCCGAACAGGCGTTCCTTCACGGCATCGGCAACCTTATCGGTTACCTGCTCGCCGCCCGCACGTACGAGGTCGGACATCTTCTGACCCGCCGCATCCAGGGGGCGTGCGACGATCGGGAAACGGCGCAGCTTCGAGGCGCTCAAACGGATCTGCTCGTAGCGCTCGCGGCCTGCTCGGGTGCCCAGGACGTATCCGATGCCAACTCCGATGAGGA
>ERZ1699249.85-NODE-85-length-12177-cov-2.492614_pt1 | contig 12177 bp, 9 predicted proteins | sample MGYA00581527_ERZ1699249 | MGnify/ENA primary metagenome ERZ1699249 (study PRJEB42319, sample SAMD00040308) | human oral metagenome | material: saliva | host: Homo sapiens | study: EMG produced TPA metagenomics assembly of PRJDB4115 data set (Metgenomic analysis of... | reverse complement strand
GGGAAGGCCCAGAGTTCCAGCTTGACGGGGTTGCCGCCCAGGGTAGCGATGTCCACGTCAAAACCTGCGGCGTGCATGTGGTGCAGCGGCAGCAGCATCTCCACCGGGTGGTTGCCGGTAGAGAAGAAGGTGCCATTGCGCATCATCATGTAGCGTTCTTCTGTGCCGATCATCAGGATCTTCCAGCGTCCACCGGTGTACTCACCGGCGTGGCGAACGCCATCGAAGTCGGTGCGCGCGGGCACGTACTGCGACAGGGAATACGGGGACGGGAAGAACGCGTTGTCCTCCGCCGGATCGGGTGTGGGCGTGCGGTCGTTTGTTGCGCCATTTGCAGTGGACATATAGAAAAACTCCCTCAATGGTGTTGGGATTGTTAGCTTTCACCGAATAGTGAATGCAGCCACGTTAACGTATAACCACTGAGATAGCCAAGTTTGTACCAGCTAGTGCATGAGCAGCCGGAGGGCAATACCGATCATCACAAAGCCAATGACCACGTTGAGGCCCTGCCACACGCGGTGATTGGATAGTGGCTTGGATAGCTTTGCGGCACCGTAACCAATGAGGGGGAACCACACGGTACTTGCTGCTAGCACACCAGCGGTGAAGTGCCAGCGACCCGGGTCACCATACTGGTTGGCGATGCCACCGAGCATCACCAGTCCACCGAACAGCGAGTACAGCAGGAACTTCATCGCTGCCTTGTGACGAGCTGCCTCGTCACCAACGCCGTAGCGTCCGATCATGAGGTAGAGCGGCACGAGCATCGCCTCGAAAGCGAAGTAGAAGACCGTCAGGTCGTAGGCCGCGAAGATGACGACCATGAACGCCTGGAGCGCCAGGACCAGCGCCGGGTAGGCGCCTCGGTCCGCGGCATCGTCCTCGTCCCAACCCGCAATCAGCACGAGCGGCACGAGGCCGATCGCCAGGAGGATCATGACCAGGCCCAGGGACGTGACGCCGAGGGACCAGGTGATGCCGATCTGGGGGATCCACAGGTGGGACTCGTACACCTGGTACGAGGCCGGGGCGGACCAGTCGAACACGGAGGCGGCCACGTACACGCCGAGCGCGAGCTCAATGAGGGAGACCACCAGGGCGACGACGCGCCCGGCGGCGCGTCTCAGGGGCGGGACGAAGCCGAGGAGGGCCGCGCCCGCAGCCGGAATGGCCACGAGGACGGACAGCCACGGGAAGTTAGCAGCAACCATTGCACTTTCCATTGTCGTGTACCCCTTACAGCCTGAATCCGAGGACGATGGCCAGGGCGAGGATGACGCCTCCCAGGATGTAGGCGGCGTACGTGCGCACGAGGCCGTTCTGGGTGATGCCGACGATGCGTCCGAGCAGCTGCGAGCCGGTGCCGAGGCCGTCCAGCGCTCCGTCGATGGCGCTCGCATCGCCGACGGTTGCGACGGTGACGAGGCCCTTGGCGGGCATCATGAACAGGGTCTCGTTGACGGTGTCCTGGTAGAGGTCGCGGCGTGCGGCCTCGGTCAGGGCGTTGCCTGCGGGGACGGAGGTGGGGACCTCGTCGCGACCGTACTTCATCCACGCGATGAGCGCGCCGATGATGACGAGGGCGAGCGTGGCTCCCTGGATGATGTATTCGTTCATGACGGGGTGTCCGTGCTCGAGGTGGCCGATGGAGGGGGCCAACCAGTTGACGAACGTGTTACCGATGGAGAGGGCGGCACCCAGGATGACCGCGCCGATGGCGAGGATGATCATGGGGACCGTCATGAGGGCACCGGACTCGTGCGGGTGCACGGGGGAGCCTTCGGCCTCGGTGGTCCAGCGGGCCTTGCCGTGGAACGTCATGAAGAAGAGGCGCGACATGTAGAACGCGGTGACGCCGGCACCGACCAGGGCGGTGGTTCCGTAGATCCAGCCGATCCAGGTGGCCTCAGACCCACCGAAGGTGTGGGCGCTGAAGGCGGCCTCGATGATCTTGTCCTTCGACCAGTAGCCGGAGAACGGCGGAACGCCGAGGATGGCGAGCCAGCCCATCATGAACGTCAGCCACGTGACCTTCATGGCGCCGCGCAGGGCGCCGAAGCGGCGCATGTTCACCTGGTCGCCCATGCCGTGCATGACGGAACCGGCGCCGAGGAACATGAGGGCCTTGAAGAAGCCGTGGGTGAAGAGGTGGAAGATCGAGAACGCCCAGCCGATGGGGCCCAGGCCCGCGCCCAGCATCATGTAGCCGATCTGGCTCATGGTGGAGGCGGCGAGGACCTTCTTCATGTCATCCTTCGCACAGCCGACGATCGCGCCGAAAAGGAGCGTGATCGCGCCGATGATGGCGACGGCGGTAGCGGCGACGGGGGCGGCGACGAAGACCGCGCCGGAGCGGACGATCAGGTAGACGCCGGCGGTGACCATCGTGGCCGCGTGGATGAGCGCGGAGACGGGGGTCGGGCCGGCCATGGCGTCGCCCAGCCACGCCTGCAGCGGGAACTGAGCAGACTTACCGCAGGCGGCAACCAGCAGGAAGAATCCGATGACCGTCGCGGACGCAGCGGGGATCGACTCGACCTGGGTAGAGACGACGGAGAAGGACACCGAGTGGAAGGAGGCGACCATCGCCATCATGGCGATCAGCATGCCCATGTCGCCGACACGGTTCATGACGAACGCCTTCTTGGCGGCGACCGCGTAGGCGGGCACGTGGTTCCAGAAGCCGATCAGCAGGTAGGACGCCAGGCCCACGCCTTCCCAACCGGCAAACAGGCCGGCGTAGGAATCAGCCAGGACCAGGGTTAGCATCGCCGCGATGAAGAAGTTCAGGTAGGCGAAGAAACGGCGGCGGGCCTCGTCGTGCTCCATGTAGGCGATCGCGTACACGTGGATGAGCGAACCGACGAAGGTCACGAGGATCACGAAGGTGATGGACAGCGGGTCCACGAGGAGACCGAAGTCGACGGTCAAGTCACCGGCGGGGATCCAGGTAAACAGCGTCTGGCCGAAGCGGCGCGCCTCCACGGGCGCGTTCCACATCTGGGCGGCGATCAGCGCGCCAACCACGAAAGTCGACCAGGACGCGAGGGTCGCCAGCAGGTGGCCCCACTTGTCCGAGGTGCGGCCCAGCAGCAGGAGCAGGCCTGCGCTGGCCAGGGGGATAAGGATGAGCAGCCACGCGTAGGCGGCGACTCCGGTGGCCGCAACCGTGTCGTGGACGGTGAGAGCCTGCGGGGAGATGAAGGTGGTCATGAGTTACGTCCTCCCTCAGTTCTTCAGCAGGTTGAGATCGTCCATGCTCGTGGTCGAGCGCGAACGATAGATGGACACGATGATCGACAGGCCGACGACGACTTCAGCGGCCGCCACAACCATGACGAAGAACGCCATGATCTCTCCGTCGACGTTGGAATTGATGCGCGAGAACGTCACGAGGACGAGGTTCGCGGCGTTGAGCATCATTTCGACACCCATGAGCGCGATGACCGCGCTGCGGCGCACGAGGACCGTGGTCGCTCCGATGGCGAACAGCACACCCGCGAGGATGAGGTACCAGGCGAGGCTCACTTGCTCTCCTCCTTCTTCTCAGTGGGGGTGGTGGTGCGCGCCTTGCGAGCCCGAGGCTGGGCCAGTCCAGTGGGCGCGGCGGCGCCGGGCATCCCGAAGGAGCCGGAGCGCGGGACGTCGGGCGTGCGCCCGATGGTGTAGGGCGACTCGTCGAGCTCGGAGGCCTCGGTCGCTGTGATGCGCGCGAGGGCGAGCTGCTCGGAGACCTCGGGGGTGACCTCGCCGATCGTGCGGGCCAGGCCGCGCACGCGCAGGACTCGGGGCACCGACTCCTCGACCGGGCCGAGGGTCTCGCCGGAGATGGCAGGCACGTCGGCCGCGTTCGACTGGGCGTAGACGCCGGGGGCGGGCAGCTGGCCGATACGAGTGCCCTTTTCGGCGAATGCGCGCATCTTGTTGCGAGCCGTCTGCTCCTGGTTAACCTTCGGGCCGAGGCGGTCGGAGTGGGTCAGCAGCATCGCACCGACCGCGGCGGTGATCAGCAGGCCGCCCGCGAGTTCCATGCTGAGCCAGTGCTCCTGGAACAGCGTGATCGCCAGGTCGGTGACGGGCTGGTTCGAGTAGGGGTCGACGTCGCTGGGCGCGTAGGTGGCGGGGGCCGCCTTGAGGATCGCCGTCGTGACGATGACGATCAGGCCGAAGCCACCGAGGACCGCCGCGACGATCGCGCCGCGGGACTGGCGGGCGTAGTCGTCGGAGGTGCCGATGCCGATCAGCATGATGACGAAGAGGAACAGCATCATGATCGCGCCGGTGTACACGACGATCTGCGCGACACCCAGGAAGGGCGCGTTGTTCGCGATGTACAGGACTGCCAGGCCGAGCATGACGCCGACCATGCAGATGACCGAGTGCGCGGCCTTCTTGAAGAAGAGGACACCCAGGGCGCAGCCGACCATGAAAATAGCCGTGCATACGAAGAGGATGATCTCTCCCGTTGACCCCATCATGGGCCAACCGTTGGACAGGTTCATCAGTGTGCCTCCTCGGAGACTCGTACCGTCTTGAGGGACGGGTCGTCGGGGCGGCGGCTCGCCACCCAGTCAACCTGGGCGGCGGTGGGGCCGGTGACGTCCCCGCGGTAGTAGTCGATGTCGTTCTTGCCCTCGACCATGGGGTGGGGCGTTGCGAGCATGCCGTCGGAGAGGGGGACCAGCAGGTCTCCCTTCTCGTAGATGTCGTCCTCGCGGGTGTACTTGGCGATTTCGAAGTCGTTCGTCATCGTCAGGGCGCGCGTGGGGCACGCCTCGATGCACATGCCGCAGAAGATGCAGCGCAGGTAGTTGATCTGGTAGACGCGGCCGTAGCGCTCGCCCGCGGAGTACTGCTCGTCGGGCGTGTTGGACGCGGCTTCGACGAAGATCGCGTCGGCTGGGCACGCCCAGGCGCACAGCTCGCAGCCGACGCACTTTTCCAGGCCGTCGTCGTAGCGGTTGAGCTGGTGACGTCCGTGGAAGCGAGGCATGACGCGCGCGGGTTCGCGCGGGTACTGCTCGGTGACGGTGGGTCGGAAGAACGAAGCCATCGTGACTCCGTAGCCGGCCATGGGGGCGACGAACTGCGCGAACGCACCCTTGGGGTCATGCTCGAAGAGCATTTCCTCGTCGGTGGTCTTCTCACTCATCGGTGGCCTCCTTCGGGCTCTCAAGTGCCGAGGCCGTGGCCAGTGTGCCCTCAATGGTGGCGGTGGCGCGCGGGCTGGCGACGGGTGTTTGTCCGGGCAGCGGCGGGACGGGGAAGCCGTCTTCGAAGCCGGTGTATTCGCGTTCGGAAGCGGCAACCGGCTCGGGTTCGGGCTTGTCGGTCAGCCAGATGATCACCAGGGCGATCAGGAACAGGCCGCCGACGCCTCCGAAGAGAACGTGGTTGGGAAGCTGAACGAACTGGGTGATGCCGCGCACCAGGGCGACGAGGACGAGCCAGCCCAGCGCGATGGGCATGAGGCGCTTCCAGCCGAGGTTCATGAACTGGTCGTAGCGGAAGCGCAGCAGCGTGGCACGCGTCCAGATCATCAGGAACATGAAGAACCAGATCTTCAGGAAGAACCACAGCAGGCCCCACCAGCCGGAGTTGAGGAACTCGACGTGGGAGAGCGGCCACGGGGCGTGCCAGCCGCCGAAGAACATCGTGGTGGCCACGGCCGAGACGTTGAGCATGTTGACGTACTCGGACAGGTAGTACCAGCCGAACTTCATCGACGAGTACTCGGTCATGTGACCGGCGACGATCTCGCCTTCGGCCTCGGGGAGGTCGAAGGGAAGACGGTTGACTTCACCGACGGCGCTGATGCAGTAGATGACGAACGCCGGGAACAGCGTGAATGCCCACCAGAACTGCCCCTGGGCTGCGACGATCTGCGAGGTGGACATGGAGCCCGACATGAGGAACACGCTCACGAGGGACAGGCCCATGGCCAGTTCGTAGGAGATGACCTGCGCGGAGGAACGAACGGCACCATACAGGGGCAGGGTCGAGCGGGTCGACCAACCACCCAGGACGATGCCGTACAGGCCCAGCGAGGCAATCGCCAGGATGTACAGGGAGGCGACGGGCATGTCGGCCAGCTGCATCGGCGTGGAGATGTTGCCAATCTTCACGTTCGGACCCATGGGGATGACCGCGTAGACGCTAAACGCTGCGAACGCTGCGATTGCGGGGGCCAGGAAGTACAGGAACCTCTCGGCCCGGCGGGTCCACATGTCCTCCTTGAAGAGGAGCTTGCCGGCGTCGGCGAACGCCTGGAACAGGCCGAGGGGGCCGGCGACGTTCGGACCGGGACGCGTCTGCATGCGGCCCAGGCCTCGGCGCTCGACCCACAGGGCCAGGAGCACGTTGGCGATCAGGAAGACGATGATGAACACGGCCTTGATGAGGCTGAGCCACCAGGTTTCCTGGCTGAAGTCCGCGGCGGTGTACTCCGGGACTGCGAAGGGAGCGAGTGTCATCGTGCCACCTCCTGCGTGGCGCGCAGGGTCGCGACGGTGCCGACACCGCCGAGGTTGTCGTGAATAACGGAGCCGGTCGAGCACTCGGGAACCCACGCGACGGAGTCGGGCAGGTCCGCGATGGCGGCCGGCAGGGTGAGCGTGCCGCGCTCGGTCTCGAGCGTCGCGTCGGCGCCGGGGGTGATGCCGGCGGCGGCCAGCGTCGCGGCCGAGGCCAGGAGGACGGGGCGGCGGGCCGAACCGGCCAGCCACGGGGCGCCGTCCTGGAGGCGACCGGCGTCGATCATGGGCTTGTGGGAGGCCAGAACGACCTGCCCCTGACCGGCGACGGTGGGAGCCTGCGCCGAGGCCGGGGTGAAGTCCTGCGGGTCGCCGTCCCACTCCATGAGGGGGTTGACCTCGGCGTACAGGTCCGACAGGGTGGTGATGCCCAGGTCGGCGTCGAATTCCTCGGCGAGGCGCACGAGCACGTCGCGGTCCGTCAGCGAGGTCGCGGAACGCGCCTGGCCGAAGGGACGCAGGCGGCCCTCCCAGTTGATGTAGGTGCCGTTCTTCTCGACCGCGGGGGCGACCGGCAGGACGACGTCCGCGCGATCAGTGATCTCGGAGGCGCGAACCTCAAGCGACACGAGGAAAGGAACCTCGTCGAGGGCGCCGCGCACGGCGGCCGGCTCGTCGAAGTCACGGACGTCGACGCCGCCAACGACCAAGGCCTTCAGCTCGCCGGAGGCGGCGGCCTCAATCATCTGCTTGGCGTCGAGGCCGCGCTCGGGCAGCTCGCCCCATCCCAGGGACTGTGCCCCGGCCTCGTCAATGCCGCGGCCGAAGGGAAGCAGACCCGGGAGGAGGCCAGCCTCGACGGCGGCGCGGTCGCCGGCGCGGCGCGGGACCCACGCGAGGCGGGCACCCGTGCGCTCGGCGAGAGCAACGACGGAAGACAGCAGACCGGGGACGCGAGCGGCGCGCTCGCCCACGAGGACGACGCCGCCGGACAGCGCCTCAGCCACGTCGGCGTAGGCACCGCCCGCCTTAATCGCGTCCACGACGCCCGGCTCAGCGCCGGGGGCGGCGTGCAAGAGGCGAGCATTCATCTTGCGCGAGCCGTTGGAGGTGAAGGGCGCAACCGTGGCGACCTTGAGGCCCGACTTGCGCACGGCCTTGCGCAGGCGCAGGAACATGGCGCCGCACTCGTCCTCGGGCTCGAGGGCGACCAGCAGCACCTGCCCGGCGTTCTCCAGGTCCTTGTACGTCGTCTCCAGTCCGGAGCCGGCCACGTGGGACACCAGGAAGGAGCGCTCTTCCTCCGAGGAGGGCCGCGAGCGGAAGTCGATCGAATCGGAGCCGACGACGGTGCGCGCGAACTTCGACCATGCCCAGGCGTCCTCGAAGGTGAGGTGGCCGCCGGGCAGGAAGCCCACGGAGGAACCCGCCTGCTCCAGGCCTTCGCGCACGCGGTCAAGCGCGTCGGACCAGGAGGTGGGAACCAGCTCGCCGCCCTCACGCACGAGCGGGTAGGTCAGGCGATCAACCTTGTCCCACTCGAACGCGAAGCGGTCCTTGTCGGTGATCCACTCTTCGTTGACCTCGGGGTCGTTGCCGCTCATGCGACGCACGACCTCGCCGCGACGAATGTCCTGGCGGATCGCGGAGCCCGACGCGTCGTGCTCGGTCACGGACGCCGTCGACACGAGGTCGAAGGGACGCGCGCGGAAGCGGTAGGACGCGGCGGTCAGGGCACCGACCGGGCAGATCTGGATGATGTTGCCCGAGAAGTAGGACGCGAAGGCGCGGCCCGACACATCGCGCTCGGCGACGGAGAGCTCACCCTCGTTGATCGAACCGACGATCGCGTCCGTGCCAAACGGGGACGACAGGGACGAGGTCGAGGCCTCCTTGGCCTTGGGGTCGAAGAAGTCCAGGGTGGTCGAGTCGAATCCGCCGACCTGCTCGCCCATGAAGTAGTGGTGCTCCGTGGGAGCCGTGCCACCGCCTCGGCCCTGCAGGTCCATGAACACGTCGCCGGAGATCTCCTTGCCGAAGCGCACGCAGCGCTGGCACAGGATGCAGCGCTCGCGATCCAGCAGGATCTGGGAGGTCAGGCGCAGGGGCTTCTTGAAGGTGCGCTTGGCGTCCGTGAAGCGGGACTTGCCGCGGCCATCCGTCATCGCCTGGTTCTGCAGGGGGCACTCGCCGCCCTTGTCGCACACCGGGCAGTCCAGCGGGTGGTTGATGAGCAGGAACTCCATGACGCCGTGCTGGGCGCGCTGGGCCACCTCGGAGGTGTGCTGGGTCTTGACGACCATGCCCGGGGTGACGGTCTGCGCGCACGAGGGCTGGGGCTTGGGCATGAAGCGAAGCTCGCCCGTGTTGCGGTCGGGCATGCCGACCTCAACCAGGCACTGGCGGCACGCGGCCACCGGCGCCAGGAGCGGGTGATCGCAGAAACGCGGGATCCGGATGCCGGCCTGCTCGGCGGCGCGGATCACGAGCGTGCCCTGGGGGACAGAAACCTGAACGTCGTCGATGGTGACGTCGATCATGTTGGGCGCGTCGCTCATCGGCCACCTCCTCGCGCGTAGTTAGCGGACGCCTCGTAGGGGAAAAGCTCGCGGGCGGGCGTGGTGAGGCCGGCCTCGAACTCGTCGCGGAAGCGCTTGATGCCCGCCATGATCGGGGTTGCTGCGGCGTCGCCGAGCGGGCAGAAGCTGCGGCCCGCAATGTTGTGCGCGATCTCGTCGAGCAGGTCGACGTCGCCGGGGCGCCCCTCGCCTCGCTCGAGGCGCAGCATGATTTGCTTCATCCAGTAGGTGCCTTCGCGACAGGGCGTGCACTTACCGCAGGACTCGTGCTGGTAGAACTCGGACCAGCGGGTGATGACGCGGACGACCGAGACGGTCTCGTCGAACACCTGCAGGGCACGCGTACCCAGCATCGAACCGGCCGCGCCCACGGACTCGTAGTCGAGGGGGGTGTCCAGCTCGTCTTCGGTGAAGATCGGGGTGGAGGAACCGCCGGGGGTCCAGAACTTCAGCTTGTGGCCGTTGCGGATACCGCCCGCCATCTCGCTGAGCTCGCGCATCGTGATGCCGAAGGGGGCCTCGAACTGGCCGGGGTTGTTCACGTGACCCGACACGGAGAAGATGCCGTGGCCCTTGGACTTTTCGGTGCCCATCGAGGCGAACCACTCGGGCGAGTTGCGGAAGATACCCGCCACCTGAGCGATGGTCTCCACGTTGTTGACCACCGTGGGGCGCGCGTACAGGCCGGCGACCGCGGGGAAGGGGGGCTTGAGGCGCGGGTGGCCTCGGCGTCCCTCGAGGGAGTCCAGCAGGGCCGTCTCCTCACCGCAGATGTAGGCGCCGGCGCCCGCGTGGGCGGTGATGCGCAGGTCGCCGAGCACGCCGGCCTCGGTCGCCTCGCGTACGGCTTCCAGCAGGCGGCGGTACACGTGGGTGACCTCGCCGCGCAGGTAGACGAACGCGTGGTCGCAGCCGATGGCGCGCGACGTGATCGCGATGCCCTCAATGAGGACGTGCGGGTTGCCCATGATGAGCGGGATGTCCTTGCAGGTGCCCGGCTCGGACTCGTCGGCGTTCACCACGAGGTAGCGGGGACCGCCGTCGGCCGGGGGCAGGAAGGACCACTTGAGGCCGGACGGGAAGCCTGCGCCACCACGGCCTCGCAGACCGGAGTCCTTGACGGCCTGCACGATGTCGGCGGGCTCCATGGTGCGGGCCTTTTCGAGGCCCTGGTAGCCTCCGCGGCTCCGGTAGGAGTCCAGCGTCCAGGAACGCTCCTCTCCCCACCCGTTGGTGAGGATCGGGGTCAGCGGCCCGGGCGTCACGTATGCGGTGCTCACTTCGCCTTCACTCCCTTCTTATTCGAGGCCTTCGTGGATGCCTTCGAGGCCTTCGCGGATGCCTTCGTGGCCTTCGTGGGGGCCTGGTCGGCGGCCTTCGTGGATGCCTTCGTGGCCTTCGTGGGGGCCTGGTCGGCGGCCTTGTCAGCCACCGGCTCGGTCCAGCCGTTCTTCGCGGCGATCTCGCGGCCCAGGAGGGTCGCGGGGCCGGCGGAGGGGCCTTCGTTTTCGTGGCCGTCCAGGAAGCCGGCCAGGACGCGCTCGTTCTCCTTGAACGTGGGGGCCACGATCGGCCCGCGCGTCGGGTGGATGTCGCGGCCGGCCTGGATGTCCTCGATCATCGCCAGGGCCGACTCGGGGCTCTGGTTGTCGAAGAATTCCCAGTTGACCATGACGACGGGCGCGTAGTCACAGGCCGCGTTGCACTCGATGCGCTCGAGCGTGATCTTGCCGTCTTCGCTGGTCTCGTCGCTTCCGACGCCGACCTTCTCGGAGACCTTGTCCCAGATCTCGTCTCCGCCCATGACAGCGCACAGCGCGTTCGTGCACACGCCCACCAGGTACTCACCGGTGGGGTGACGCTTGTACTGCGTGTAGAAGGTCGCGACGGCGCTGATCTCTGCGCGGGGCAGGTCCAGCGTGGCGGCGATGAAGTCGATGCCGTCCGGGCTGACGTAGCCGTCGACGGACTGGATCAGGTGCAGCATCGGCAGCAGCGCGGAGCGCGAGTGACCGTCCGGGTAGCGGGCGATGATCTGCGCGGCGTCCGCCTGCAGGCGTGCCAGGGTGTCGGGTGTGTAGCTCATCGGTCAACGCCTCCGAGAACGGGGTCGATAGCGGCCAGTGCGACGACAACGTCGGCCAGCTGGCCGCCTTCGGTCATCATGGCCAGCGCTTGCAGGTTGGCGAAGGAGGGGTCGCGGAAGTGCGCGCGGAACGGGCGCGTGCCACCGTCGGAGACGAGGTGAACGCCCAGGATGCCCTTCGCGTGCTCGACGGTCTGGTAGACCTGGCCGGCGGGCACGTGGAAGCCCTCCGTGACGAGCTTGAAGTGGTGGATGAGGGACTCCATGGACTCCCCCATGATCTCGCGGACGTGCTCGGCGGAGTTGCCCTGGCCGTCGGTGGCGACAGCCAGGCGCGCGGGCCAGGCAATTTCGGGGTCGGCGACCATGGTGGGCGCGCCCTCGCACTGGTCGAGCTTGGCAAGCACCTGCCAGATGATGCGCATCGACTCGTAGCACTCGTCGAAGCGAACCATCGTGCGGTTGTAGACGTCCGACTTGTCGCGGGTGGGAACGTCGAATTCGAAGTTCTCGTAGCCGCAGTAGGGCTGGCTCTTGCGCAGGTCCAGGGGCAGGCCGGCGGCGCGCACACCGGGGCCGGTCGAGCCGAGGGCCATGAGGCCGCTCAGCGGCATGACGGCCACGTCGCACAGACGCTTCTTGAAAATCGGGTTCTCGACCAGGATGTCCTGGAGCTCGCCGATGTCCTTGCGGGCCCGGCGCAGGCGATCGCGGATGTAGTCCGTGGTGCCCTCGCCGATGTCCTGCACGACGCCGCCGGGGCGGATGTACTCGTGGTTCATGCGCAGGCCGGTGATGCGCTCGAAGATACGCAGGATTTCCTCGCGGCCACGGAAGCCGATCGTCATGATCGTCGTGGCACCCATTTCGTTACCGGTCGAGCCGATGGCGACCAGGTGCGAGGCGATGCGGCACAGCTCCATCATGAGGATGCGGATGAGGGATGCGCGCTCGGGAATGTCCTCTTCGATGCCGAGGAGTTTCTCGACGCCGAGGCAGTAGGCGGCCTCCTGGAAGAAGGGGGCGACGTAGTCCA